>Ga0208245_1000029_pt1 | contig 172722 bp, 192 predicted proteins | sample RifOxyC1_FD_184035 | JGI IMG/M metagenome (GOLD analysis project Ga0208245, IMG submission 184035) | Soil microbial communities from Rifle, Colorado - Rifle Oxygen_injection C1 (SPAdes) | ecosystem: Environmental > Terrestrial > Deep subsurface > Rock core/Sediment | place: Rifle, Colorado... | reverse complement strand
CTTTAACTACAAGTACAACAACAAAAGATTCCATCAATCTTTGAAGTATCAAACACCAAACGAATATGTTACAAACTACATGCAACAGCAGAAAGGAGAACTGTACGGTATCTAGGCGGCCAGCACACCTAATTTGACTTTTGAGGTTTAGCGGCATATTATTTGCTCGGCTGCCCGGATAAGAGAATTTAAATGTCTGGGTTATTCACATTTTTACCCCCCATACTCTTTAGAGTATGATTCTCACCTATGACAATTGAGAATAAAGATGACTTAAGATTCCTTCCAATTCCACAAAAATTGCAATGGTTGCGAGACAAATATAGTGATGAAATTCCAGTGGAAATGATCTCCAGTCTTTCCCCAAACAGAGCTTTTAAGGCGAGAAAAGGATGGTTTCAATCTTTGATTGGTGTATTGGGGTACGCAATTAATCGGGGATTCATTACAAGGCCTGAAGTTTTAGAAGAAGCAAGGGTTTTTTTCGACCGTTACACATCAGAAGAGTTTAAGAGACAACTACGAACAACAGCGGATGACATTGCCCAGGCAAACAGAATCATTAACCGAATTATCGGTGACGGCATCGGCTGCGAAAAGTAAATCTAATGGTTTCTCCCATTAAAAGAACTAAAACCTCATAGTTTGACAATCCAACTCTAACTTTTTATAATTCCTCCTAATATGAGCGAGCACAATAATGGTTCCGGACATAGTGAACAATTGGATCCGTCATCTTTAAGTGTGAAAGACTGGCGTTTCATCACATCAACTTGGTATTCGTCATCTAGAAAATTGGCATGTATGGCAAGAGCTCTTCCTTTTGAGGATAGAAGGCAACAATCTGATGAACTATTTCAGGGAAGTGGAAATCTCCAAAGTGAGGATGCACAGAAGCTTGCTAGACATGTTGCTGCAATTTACAGCTTAACTGATCAAGCCCTAGATAGGGCGATTCTATCTTTTACTCCATAGGCTAGTTCAAAATGCAATTAATGAGCCTAAAAACTCTAATGATCTAGATAATTAGAGTGAAACCTAAGTTGACTTCTGAATTTTAGCGGCATATTATTTGCACGGCTGCCCAGATAAGAGAATTTAAATGTCTGGGTTATTCACATTTTTATTCCTCATAACTCTAGGGCTTCTGATCATAAGCCTTGTAAAACCAGGTTTTTTAAATAAATTAATCAAAAGAGAGCTTTCAAGAAAGCAGAGTTCGCTAGGTATAAGTGCAATATTGCTAATTCTTTTTGTTTTAATTGGAATTACCGCTCCGCCTGTTGAAAAGAAAGATAATTCACAAGTAGCAGGGGAGAGTATTTCTCAAGAAGTGTCACCGACGCCGACAATTGAACCCTCATCGACCCCAGAACAATTAGCTACACCAGAACCAAGTCTAACCCCGACCTCAGATCCCACGCAAATCCCTACGCCAAAACCTTCCCCAACTCCTGTAAAAAAACCATCACCCACACCGGCGATTCAATCAAGCCAATCCACAACAAATTCAGGCTGTGACCCGTCATATCCGGATGTTTGTATTCCACCGGGTGCTGCTGATTATGACTGCGCAGGAGGCAGCGGTAACGGGCCGAATTATATTAATGGACCAATTCGAGTTCTTCCTCCAGATCCTCATGATCTAGATCGGGACGGTGACGGCATCGGCTGCGAAAAGTAATGAGTTAAATTGGACAAAAAAACCAACCCCCGGTCCCCATTTGCCTTTGCGATAGTAATGTCCTATAATTCACTTATGGCTATTCCATCTAAAGAAGTTGTCGGTGACTTGTCTATCCGTGAAGGTGATAGACTGAGAACTCCCAGATCAGCTCTTGCCAGGGCCGTCGGCGAAGAGTTTTTAAAATTCCGTGGGAAAGGTCTTAGTAATTTTGTTTGTAACGTTCCTTTACTTTTTGGGACTAAACTCTCTTCGGAGCAGGTTTCTGATATTCATACAAGTGGCGGAATTCCAATAGAATACGATCCAGAAAAGTATGGATTTGTAGCTTTGTCAGAAGCTCCCGGTTCAACACAGGATGAAAAACTTCTGAGAGGTTTACTATTAGTTGGAAAATGCGGTACTATTCCGATAACTGCCAAAGCCTATAAGACACAACTTCTAAGGAAGCGTGATGGCGTTTTTTACAGAACTGTGCTTACAGAGACTGACGGTCTTGTATGGTTTGAAGTAACAGGAGAAGAGGGTAGTAGATCACCATACCATCCCCGCTTAATGATTTTCCCTCAAGAAAGTTTAGATCCTGTCGAAAATAAGTAGGGTAAATTACCAGAACCGACCTCGTTGCCCTGAGTCAAAAAACGCAATTATTGAGCCGAAAGTTTGTATGTCACCTTGACATACATGTTACTATGTTATAGTATTCAACTACATGCTAAACACAATATCGGCAAGACAAATTCAAAGGGAGTATAAAAGGGTCTTACAACTTGCAAATAAGTCCAAAGAGCCAATTGTTGTTATGGCTAATAATAAACCCCTTGGTGCCATCATCGGCCTTGATCTTTTGGAAAAAATTCAATTAGAACTAGTAGTAAAACAAGCCCTCAAAGAATCAAAATCAAGAAAAACTAAAGTTATAGAAACTGTGCAGGATTTGGAAAAAGATCTTCAAGAACTTGAAAAATAGAGATATTGGGAAGCATGATAAATATAGAAGATATTAAATTTCCCCCGAAGCGGAATGAAAATTTTTGTTAAAGCCAAGCCAAGTGCCAAGACGGAAAGTGTCGAAAAAGTTGACGAGACGCACTTTACAGTATCAGTTAAAGAACCGCCGATAAAGGGTTTGGCTAACGCGGCTATCGCCAAAGCGCTTGCCAAGTATTTTGATGTTGCACCCTCCAGCGTCTTTCTTGTCTCCGGTTTTTCGCAAAAGCAGAAAGTGTTTGAGATTAAAAGTTACAGCTAGATTGGGTAATCAGACCAAATTATTCAAATTGCCTATAGTTGGAAAATAAGCATAGTTGGCTTATAATTCCTCTTTATGTCGCCCGAACGATACAGTACATTACGTTTTCCCAGAGGTTATCATTTGGAAAAAACAGTGACATGGGGTTTATGTTTACAAAGAGATGATAAGGGGGAATTTTTTACATTAGCAAATCGGCATTTTGACAAAATAGATCATTACTTGGGCTATCTACCATCACGGTTTATAGAATTCTTTTTAGAAAATGCCGGTGGTAGGAGTGTTGACATTTTAGATTTAGGGGCAGGTGTCAATCTGGTCTCGGCTAAGGAAATCTGCAAAAAGTACGGTAGGAAAGTACGAGTGACAACGATAGATTTCGTAGTCAACAAGGCTATTAGGCCTGCCAGCGTTGATAGATTGCAAGCTGATGCTGCCCACATTTCTCTGCGAGATAATGTATTTGAGTTCATATATGCTTTTCAGCTATTAAGTTATATTCAGGAGGATAAACAACTTGAGGTCATAAGAGAAATGGTGCGGGTCTTAAAATCGGGAGGAGTAGCCCTTCTTGATGACAGTTTACCTTTTGAAACGATAAATCATCAGCTATTTGAATCATTTGGGCCGGTTGCCTATTGCATTCCAAGAGAAGGGAATAAGTCCGAGCCAGGACAAGTTGTGTTTGGTGGACCAAGCATTACAACTATGATTATAAAAGAACCCGTGGACCAGAGAATGTACGGAATACGCGAGAGAATAATTGGACATATTTAATTGATCCTAAGGACTCTAATTATCTAGATTATTAGAGTGAATCAGGTTTGTTTGAGATTAGAAGTACTAATTGAGTGCAAGGATTGCGAGGTTGAGGAAGGCAGCGAAGGTTACCCAGAGGATGTAGGGGATAAGAATAAGACCGGCGGGTTTTGATATTTTGTAAAAAGTATAAATCGTTGTGGCGATTGCCAGCCAGAGAACAATAATTCCCGCAAATGCCAGAGATGGTGATTTTAAGCCGAAGAATAAAAAGGACCATAAAACATTTAAGACAAGCTGAAATGCAAAGATCAAAAGCGCAACTTGAATTTTCTTTTTAGCAATGCCTTTTTCCCAAATTAAAAAAGCAGAGATTCCCATAGAAAGATAAAGAAGTGTCCAGACCGGAGCAAAAATCCAGTTTGGAGGATTAAAAGAAGGTTTATTTAAAGTTGCATACCAAGTCGGAATAGCAGAGGAAGTAAAGATCGAACCAATCACGCCAGCTAGTTCGACTACAACCACAAAAACCAAAGCGCGGGTTGCTTTCTTTATCCCCATACTTTAATAATAGATTTTTCCGTAAGAAATTCAAAGAGAACTAATCCAAAATATTCAAGATCTAAGAATCCAACGTGCTTAAATGTCCAAACTAAGGTAAAATATATCAAAAGGAGGTGATTTAATTTGAGCGATGATGATGATAAATCAAAAACAGATAAAGTTACAGAAGAAGCAGCCGAAGAGGTAAAAGCTGAAGCAGAGGAAGAAGCCGACGAAAAACCGGCGGAAGAAGCGGATACGGAAGAACCAGAAGCGGAGGAATCAGGAGCAGAGAAACCAAAAGCGGAGGAACCAGAAGCTGACAAACCGGCAGAGGATAAAGCAGCATCAACCGATGCAGTACCTGCGGGAGTTGACCAACAAGGCCGCCAGCTTTACAACGTAAAGTGCAGCAATTGTGGAAAGGATACACAAGTTCCTTTTAAGCCTTCAGGGGACAGACCGGTCTACTGCCGAGATTGCTACATGCAAAAGAAAAACTCATAGTTTTTAAAAGTATACTAATTGGTATATTTTTTTAACTAAAGCCTCATACATGGGGGCTTTTTTGATATGGCTAAATCAATATTTAGATTATGCTCAGATGGCAAAATTGAAGAAATAATTTCGGGGGATAGTTAGTTACCGCTTTCGATAGCCTCTAAACAGGCAGCTTTGGCCTCGGGGTTAGTAAGCTGGTCACAGAGGGATTGTTGTTGTAGGTTTGTCGTATTTGTGGATTGTGGCGTCGGCATGCTAAATTCCACAAATTGGATGTTTGACGGAGGTTGGAATTTGGAATTATCAACCGACCAGTTGGAACATTTGTAATCCACTTGGGTATTAGCATCAAAATTTTGGGTTTGAGCTCCCGGGGTTGGTGTTGGTACATTTTCTTCAACTTTCATCTTTGTTCCTTGGGGCGTTGCCGAGGACCAGGTATAGACCCAGATTCCATCTTGGATCATATGACTGTCCATTTCTTGATCCTGGAAGTTAATTGTGAAATCGCCTCTTAATCTTTTATCACCGGCAACATAGACAGTTCCATTTGACGTTCCTTCGTCTGTTGGATAAGTGATTGTACATGTTACGTTTTTCCCAAGTCCGATAAGGTCCTTGATTGACCCTTTGCTTGTCACTTCTTGGGTCCCTTCTTCTGTCTGCTGGGAAACAGTGGGTTCTTGAGAGGGCGCTTGAGATTTTTTGGATAGAGTGAAGACTGCGGCTGCCGCAATAATTATAATTACTACTATCACTGCTCCAATTATGGGTAGTCGTTTTGCCATTGGTTTAGAAGTATATCGCTTACATTCATGTTAATCAAGTCTTTAAAAAAGATATATAATTTTGTTGATGAGTGAGATTCGTGAAGTTCCTAATTTTAGAGCCGATCTCACCCCGCAAGAAAAGGCAAAGTATTTGAAAGAAGCCAAGAGAAGAGCAACAGACGAGAAGCCTCTATGGGTTAATCTGGGACATGCGGAACTTTTGCCTTGGACTGGGATGGGCGGCCTGATTCCTCAAAAAGGTATATTTGTTGGGGTAAATTATAGCCGATCAAGAAGCCAAAAAATTCCTCAATCAATTGTTCTTGACTTCACAAGAGTAGTTCCCATTATCGATACTCCCTATGCTAGCTTGCCACTCTCGGCTGTTGAGATTGACGCTACAAAAGAAGAAATTTGGGTAGATTGCGCAAAAGCCGTGGAGGCTGGAGTCGGCGTTCCTCTTAATCGTTTTATTGAACGTTCGCAAAATTGACACTTTCGGTACAAGTGTGTATTTTAAAGTGAGTGGATCTTAATAAGAAATACAATCCCGCCCTGGTTGGATTTATTCAGGCGGCGGGGGTATCTGCCTACTGTGCGTTGGTTTCCGCCTTCTTCTTTTATTTGACAAAAACTAAGGTTACGCCGCCCGGATTTTTTGGTTTTTTCCTGATGCTTGCCTTGCTTGTTTTTTCAGCGGCGATAACGGGTTCTTTGGTGTTTGGTTACGGTGCATATCTCACCTTGGTTAAAAATAGAATTAAGGAAGCATTTACAATTCTTCTCTACACTTTGCTCTTTACACTTCTTATCATTTTAACTACTGTCATCCTGATAGTTTCCTTCGCATAGCTGGGGTTATACCAACAGTTTGGTTAAACTTATGAGGAAGTCTTTGATTGTTTTAGTTATCCTAGTGGTGGTCTCGAGCGCATTTTATTTTTTAAGGCATCGGTCAAATTCAACCTTTACAAGTCCTAATTCCGAAACTCTCCAACAGAAATCAACGCCTCTTATCAAATACGCCATAGAAGCATTATCTAAAACCAATTTTAATCCCAGTCAAATTTCTCTGGGCGAACTAGTTAACAGCACGCCCGATTTTACCTCGCGGATATTTTACTTTTATGTTGATCCTTCGATAAACTCAGGACAAGGTAGAAAGGTTAGCGGGCTTATTAATATTCCCAACAATGGCACAGATTTACCGGTAATTGTGATGTTTCGCGGTTATGTTGATCGGGAAAAGTACCAAACGGGCGTTGGCACTAATCATGCCGGAGAAGTTTTTGCAAAAAATGGTTTTATTACTTTGGCCCCTGACTTTTTGGGTTATGGGGAATCTGATATGCCTTCTGAAAACCCTATGGAGGAGCGTTTTCAAACCCATACGACTGCTCTGACTTTGCTTGCGTCGGTTAAAAATTTGAATGCGGCTTTGTCGGAAGCTGGCGTTGCTGCGAGGGCGGATCCTGACAGAATTGCCATCTGGGGGCACAGTAATGGAGGCCAAATTGCCCTAACGATTTTGGAAATTACCGGCAAGAGTTATCCCACAGTTCTCTGGGCGCCGGTTTCTAAACCGTTTCCGTATTCAATCCTTTACTATACTGATGATTTTGATGACCATGGCAGGATGTTGAGAAAAGTCGTTGCCGATTTTGAAAAGGATTATGACTCAGAGGGTTATTCACTGGCTAGTTATTTTGAAAAGATAAAAGCGCCTGTGCAGTTGCATCAAGGAGGAGCGGACGAAGCAGTTCCCCTGAAATGGTCAGATCAACTTTATGAGCAACTTAAAGAACTAGACAGGGATATCCAATACTTTACCTACACCGGCGAAGACCATAATTTTGCCCAAGGCGCCTGGGGACAGGTTGTCAATCGGAATATTGTGTTTTATCAGAGGCAATTTGGTAGTAATAAAGAGTAAAGTTAGTCTCTTATTTTCTTCATTAACTTAATACCGATGTCCGCAAATTTGGCACCGCTTGAGGCAACAAACATCATCAAAAGATAAAATAGACCGATATTAATAATACCGTTATAAAGTTCGTCGGGGATGATTTTTGTTTGTGGAAGCTCAATTCCTTCAGGCAGGTTTGGGATTGACAGAGAAGTAGTTGGGGCTGTGATATTAAATACTTGCGGAGGTTTTTGAACTCCTGTTAGGATTCTAAATATCAGTAAAATGCTTGCCGAAATCATTATAATTCCTGCAAAAAGAAGTATTAGGCCGAAGACTTTTTCTAGGTTAAACTGTTTTTTGGGTGAAACTTCTACTTGAGGTTGAGGTGTTAATGTTGGCAGAGAGTCACTTTGCATATAATTTGGTTGGCCTAATCTATTATAACTTTAATCTATATCTTCTGACTATCTCTTAAGGTAGATAGTTAGTCCTACTCTGAAAAGAGATCCTTCGTCGAGTCAGACTCGACTCAGGATGACAGGACGCGGGCTAGTTGACAAAATTTTTTTCATAGTATAAAAATACACCTTTTAAAGAAAGCCCTCCTGCGCTAAAGCTTCGGAGGGTGAAAGGAGGTGAAATATGAATAAAGTTGTGCATTTTGAAATTCCGGCCGAGGATTTAGACCGTGCTAATGAATTTTACAAGAGGATCTTCGGTTGGCAAATCAAGGATGTCTCGATGAACGGGATGACATATTTTATTGCGACTACGGTTGCGACTGATTCCAAGAATATGCCGATGGAAGCTGGAGCGATTAACGGAGGATTGATGAAGCGCTCGAAAGATGTACGCTCTCCGGTTTTTGCGATTGACGTTGATTCGATAGACGAATACACCAAGAAAATTAAGTCAGCCGGCGGTGAAGTGGTAATGCCTAAGATGCAAGTCGGTGATATGGGATATTACGCGTATGTCAAAGATACCGAAGGCAATGTTTTCGGTATTTGGGAAACTATAAGGTAATAAGCGAAGCAGATCTCCGTAATCACTAGATGGACAGGTAAGATAGTCTATTGAAAACTATTATTCTTCGAACAAAGTGAGAAGTCTCACAGTTCTCGCTCCGGAGAGTACCAGCCGGTACCCTCCTACGCTCGAACAATACAATAACGGTTTTCAACAAGCTCAGTTAAGTTACTTCGTGTTTTGTTTGGGCATGAGTGGTAGAATAAATTTGGTAATGCAAAGAGGAATTGCTACCCTTCGACTTCGCTCAGGGTAAACTTTCAATTTTTATGCACCGGGGAATAGCTACATTTACACTCGATTACGGTAAGTGTCCCAGATGGCTATTTGAGAGGATGGTAAGGCTGGGGCGGGAAATGACCCAGGTCTTGGTAGATGAATACGGACCCGAGGAGTTTATCAAGCGGATTGCCGATCCGGTTTGGTTTCAGTCTTTGGGAACTGTTTTGGCTTTTGACTGGAATGCTTCAGGGCTGACCACAATTCTGACCGCCGCTCTTAAAGAAGCGATCCGCGGCCAGGAAAAAGATTTGGGAATTTTTATTTGCGGCGGCAAAGGCAAAACCTCCAGAAAGACTCCTGATGAAATAACTGGATGGGGAAGCAGGTTGGGGTTGGAGAAGCTAGTAGTTAACAATCTGATTTACAACTCCCGAATGTCTGCCAAAGTCGATAGCAGTCTGGTTCAAGATAATTTTCAAATTTATCATCACAGCTTTTTCTTTTCCCGAGGTGGATCATGGACAGTAGTCCAGCAGGGGATGAATACTGGTAATCAGACTGCTAGACGTTACCATTGGTACAGCGGGGATATTAACGATTTAGTCTGCGAACCTCACAGCGGTATCGTTTCCCAAGCAAAAATTGACAAAATGTTGAATATGACTGCAAAGGAAAGCGGCAGGACTAGAGATACAAGCGTCGATTTGATTTCGCAAAGCTATGTGACCGTAATGCGCGATATTGAAATTTTAAGAAAACACTCTTCAAGTTTGTCGAGAATGATCGCCCTTCGACGACGCTCAGGGCAAGCGTTGAAGCGTAAGAAAGAAGAATTGGTACTACTTGAGCTTGCAGACAGTGAGTTTAGCTATCACCCGGTTGTAAGTGAGGATTTTTCCAGAAGTAAGTATCTTGAAAAAATTCTTGCAAAGCTGACTGGAGAGAAACCGAGAACTTATGAGGAACTATTGGCAACAGAGGGTGTTGGGCCAAAAACAATTCGGGCACTGGCACTGGTTTCTGAAATTATCTACGGTGCAAAGCCTTCATACGAAGATCCTGCGCGCTACAGTTTCGCCCACGGCGGCAAAGACGCAACGCCTTATCCGGTAGACAAACCGACTTACGATCAGACAATCGAGATTTTGAAAAATGCACTCAGAAAGACCAGAATCAGCTCTGTTGAAAAAGACAAAGCTCTTAGAAGACTAGGGAATGGATAGTTTTATTTCGCACCAATTGAATCAATTTGCCGGTAAATGGCAAATGGTGGATTTACTGGTAATTTTTATTGCTAATTGGTTGCCGTATATTGCCTCAATATTCCTTTTTGGAATTTTTATTTGGAGAAAAAAACTTTCAAAAAATGCGCTGGTTTTGGTATTTTTTTCTGTGATTGTAGCTTTGATCGCTCGTCTTCCACTTGTTTTTTTAATTCAACTTTTTATCAACCGACCTCGGCCGTTCGTAGTTGATAGTCAGATAATCAATATTCTTGGACAACCCTTAACAAGCTCTTTTCCGTCCGGTCATGCGACCTTCTTTTTTGCCCTTGCAGCAGCTTTGTTTATTTTAGATAAAAGACTTGGCAGTATTTTGTTTTTATTCGTAAGCCTGATGGGACTTGCCCGAATTGTTGCCGGTGTCCATTGGACAACAGATATACTGGCCGGGGCTTTCTTAGGAATCTCAATAGTGTATCTTGCCTATTTTTCCTCCAGGCATTTTTTGCCCATCAAGTAAGAAGTTGGCAGAGAATATATGCTAGAATTTGGGGTGAGGTGAATCATTCCCTAAAAACCGGATTTAGTTTTGGTTTGACTTCCGGCATTATTACAACTTTAGGATTGATGGTAGGGTTGCAAGCAGGGACTCATTCGAAACTGGTGGTTTTAGGAGGAATATTAACAATCGCCGTCGCTGACGCATTTTCGGACGCGCTGGGCATCCATATTTCTGAGGAGTCGGAAAATAAGCACACATGTGGAGAAATCTGGCAGTCAACTATTTCTACATTTTTGTCAAAATTCATTTTCGCTTCAACATTTGTCGTTCCCGTTTTACTATTTGACTTGACTGTCGCCGTTGTCATTAGCATTATCTGGGGACTGGCACTTCTAGGACTTTTCAGCTACATTCTTGCAAAAGAGCAAAAAGTGAAACCTCTGAGTGTTATTAGCGAACATTTAATGATTGCAATAGTGGTTATTGTGATAACTCATTACATTGGCGACTGGATCGGGTCGACGTTTATTTAATAATCCTCCGATTGACAAAACTCCCGCCTGGTGTTATTATGAATATATATTCAATATACGAAGCTGGAAAGGTGGTGAAAATCATGCCACGGTTTGATAGAATGGGTCCTTTTGGAGCTGGTCCAATGACCGGCAGGGGCTTTGGGCCTTGTGGTTTGGGTTTGGGTTGGCATAGGGGTTTTGGTTTCGGTAAAGGTCTGGGAAAATATTTTGGCTGGAGCTGGCCATCTGATCCGAAACAAACGCGTCAAGATCTCAAGGATTACAAACAAGCCTTGAAGGAAGAGCTTGAAGAAGTTGAGAAAGAAGAAAAAGGGCTTGAAGCGAAAAAGTAAATCCTTTATCTTATTTATAAGCTCATGCCAAGACCTAGAATACCCAGGGTTATAAATTTTCAACCTGATGTAACGTATTTTAAACCGCGAGGTATACCACTTCGGTTTCTTTCCGAGGTAAAACTTAGTATTGATGAACTGGAAGCATTACGACTTGCTGATTTTGAAGGTTTGGATCAGCCAAAAGCTGCGAAAAAAATGAAGATTTCTCAAAGCACCTTTCAGAGAATTTTAGCAGGTGCTCACAAAAAAGTTGCCCAAGCCCTTATTAAAGGCGAGGCTATTCGGATTGAATGGTAAAACTTCAACATATTATTTTTATACTTTTTCTTATTTTTCTTTTTATTCCCAGAAATGTAACTGCTCAAGAGAAGAAAATTTTCCTTTTTTGGGGACAGGGTTGTCCGCATTGCGCCCAAGTAAACCAGTATTTTGAAGAAAAAGGTTTTTACGATAAATATCCAATAGAAAAGAAAGAAATATATAACAATAAGCCGAATGCAAATTTGTTAAATGAGTATTTTGAAAAATATCAAGTGCCTTTGGAGAATAGAGGCGTCCCGGCTATTTTTATTGGGAAGAATTATCTAATTGGAGGTGCAGATATTCCAAACCAATTCGAATCTTTGGCAGATGAGTTTATTAAAAACAGACCTGGCGAAACCAAATCGCAAACCTTTCCTACATTACCTACAACCTTACCAAGGATAAATCTTTTATTACCTGCAGTTATTGCCGGCGCATTAGCCGACAGTGTTAACCCTTGCGAATTTGCTGTTTTGATATTACTTTTAACAGCTATTTTAGCTTCAGGCTCATCAAAAAGAGCATTAAAGGCTGGGCTATTGTTTTCGTTGGCTATCTTTACTTCTTATCTTGCGATGGGCTTAGGGCTTTATAAAGCTTTGACTTGGGGTAATTTGCCAAGGATCTTTTTGGTATTTATCGGGTTTTTAGCGATTGTTTTAGGGCTTTTCAATCTAAAAGATTATTTTTGGTATGGGAAAGGTGGTTTTTTAATGGAAGTACCGATGAGCTGGCGGCCTCATCTTAAGACTATAATTTCGAGAGTGACAAGTCCAGGCGGCGCATTTTTCATTGGCTTTCTAGTTAGTTTGTTTTTGCTTCCATGTACTAGCGGGCCGTACATCATAATTCTAGGTATGCTTTCCCAAAAAACCAATTTTACTCAGGCATTTGCTTACCTTGTTTTTTATAACATCATTTTTATCCTGCCGATGATATTCATTACCCTGGCTGTTTATAAGGGTTTTAGCCTAAAACAGGCGGAAGAATTCCGCCAAAAAAAGCTGCGCTTATTACATCTTATTATTGGTCTTTTATTAGTCGGTATGGGTGGCGTAGTTTTGGCCGGCTGGATTTAGGAAAGATTTGTATTAAAATTAACCAGCAATGAAATTGACAAAGGTAAATATCTTAATTGTTACAGGGTTGATTTTGGTTTCCACACTTTTGGGAGGTTGTTCGACCGGGCAAAATCAGACCTTAGGTGCTCAAACAATCAAAGAATTGAACCTCCAGGAAGCTGAAAATTTAATTAATAATGATGACAATTTAACGGTAATTGACGTGCGCACGTCTCAAGAATATACAAGCGGACACTTGCCTCAAGCAATTAATCTGGACTATAGATCTGGGACTTTCAATGACGAACTGGGAAAACTGGATAAGAACAAGGTTTACCTGGTTTATTGCCAAAGCGGCAATCGGAGTCAAAAAGCAGTCGATATTATGAAAGAGCTTGGATTTAAAGAAGTTTACAACCTTTCAGGCGGAATTACTCAATGGGGTGTCAACAGCTTGCCAATAGTGAAATAGACTACTGATGGAGTTTCTCATCCTCTTAAGAAATCTGATTAACCGCTTTTTTTACAAAATTATTCTCAAGCAAATTTTTTTCAGAATCGATCCTGAAAACATGCACGATAGCATGGTTTCCTTTGGCGTTCTTTTGGGAAAGTATTGGTTAACTAGAAAAATTGTCGGGGCGTTTTTTTCTTATTCAAATAAAACTTTGGAGCAAAAGATATTAGGGATTAAGTTTAAAAATCCCATTGGTCTTGGCGCTGGTTTTGATAAAGATGCGGTTCTAGTAGATATTTTGCCGTATGTTGGATTTGGTTTTGTTGAAGTTGGATCAATAACCGGAGAGCCTTGCAGTGGTAATCCGAGACCCAGGCTGTGGCGGTTGAAAAAATCCAAAGGTCTTGTCGTTAACTACGGATTGAAAAATGAAGGGTGTGAAAAAATTGCCAAACGACTCTTAGGGAAAAAATTTCAAGTTCCGGTTGGAATTAGTATTGCCAAAACAAATAGTCCTAAAACCGTAAGTGATGACGCTGGAATTAACGACTACGTCAAAGCATTCGGTAAATTTGTCACAATAGGGGATTATTTTACAATTAATATCAGTTGCCCAAATGCCTTTGGCGGTCAGCCTTTTACTGATGCAAAACGACTAGATAAACTTATAGGAAAGATCGACAAAATTTCTACCAAAAAACCGATCTTTTTAAAAATCTCTCCTGATTTAACACATCGACAAGTTGATCGAATCATTGAGGTTTCTAAGCGTCATAAAGTAGACGGTTTTGTCTGCACGAATTTGACCAGTCAGCGGAACAACAAGAGGATAGTCGATAGACATGTTTCAAAAGAAGGCGGAATTAGCGGCAAAGTTGTAGAAGAGAAGGCTAATGATTTAATTTCCTATATTTACAAAAAAACGAAAGGTCGATACGTAATTATTGGTCTTGGCGGGGTTTTTAGCGCAGAGGACGCTTATAAAAAAATTAAACTAGGGGCGTCTCTAGTACAGTTGATTACCGGTATGATTTTTGAAGGTCCGCAGGTAATCAGTGAGATTAATCAGGGAGTGGTCAAGTTACTTAAAACAGACGGTCTCGAAAATGTTTCTCAAGCAATAGGGGTAGATAGACAGACAATTGACCCCACTTCGTCAAGTGAACTTGACTTCGAGGGGGCAAGCAGTTGACAATAAAATTAATGCCCGATTCTGAAGAACTCGACGAACTAAAGGAAACGCCAGGGGATCCAGCTGAGCCAGCGACAACGAAGGCGTCTCCTTTTTCACAAAAATCAAAGTCGCCGGAAGATCTTTTGGCTGAAGCTAAGATATTATCCAATTTATCAATCAGCTCACAAGAAGTAACTTCTCAGGGGAAAGAGGCATCTAGCTTTAATGGTTCCAAATCTGGGGGAGGGGGCTTGGGGCAAGCAATGGGATTGTTTTTCGCAGCAGTTATTTTGATAATTATTTCAGGCACGGGTGGCTTTTATTTGGGTAAGAATTCATCTGTGCAAACAGTAAGTAATAATTCAGGAGTACCAGCAACTAATGAGCCTGCTGGGAGTTTGCAAAGTGCAGCTGAACCCACGCCAACACCATTGCTTGAGCAGCCGGACGCTATAGGAGATGAGGTTAAACTTGCTAGCGGTTTGACCTTAATTTTAGAGAGAGCATGGATTGACAGTGCTTATAGTAAGAGCAAAACAGCATTACCAACAGAAGCACAGGTTAATGTTGAAGTGACTTTTACCAATAACGAATCAGTGGCGATGTCGTACACTCCATCGCTATTTTTGCTTAAGGATTCAAAGAATTTAGAGTACAAGCCAGTTGCTGGTACTTCGGGGGAGTATAAGCCTTTAGTGTTGGGGTCACTTTTGCCCGAAGGATCTGTCAAAGGTGGAATCTCTTTTATCGTACCAAAAGGAGAGAAAGCTTTTAGATTGATTTATGAAGATGCAGAAGTGATTTTTAGTCTTTCCACACAAATTAACACCTCAAACTAAAAAGTAAGATTTGTTGCTTTTTCAATAGCCACAATTGACGATTCTTCCTCAATTTTTTGGAGTTTATTGATAGTTATTGAATGTTTGTTAAAGGTGAGAACCTTCTCTTTTTGGAGTTTTTCGAGCGCCAGACTTGTCGTTTCCCGGCTCAGATTAGCAAGGGAAGCCAGGATTCGGTGAGTAAGGGGCAACCGAATAACCAAATCACCATTTGTTTCTTTTCTGCCAAAACGCCGTCCTAGAACTAAAAGAACCGATATCAATTTCCCACGGGCATTTTCGGTCAGTAAGGCTTGGGTTAATCTAACAATTCCATCCAAGCCAATGTATGTACGTTTAGTTAAAGCGAAGAGTAATTTCGGATTGTTTTTGACCAGTTCCAATAGTTTTTCGCGGGGTGCTCTATAAACCACTGTGTCTGTTAAGCTTTCGAAAAAATAGAAGTTGGGTAGATTGCCGATAGCCCAGATCATCGGGAAATAAGTACCAGGTTTATATATGTTGAAGGTAATTTCCCGGCCAGTTAGCGCAATTAAGTAAAGCCTAACGAAACCCTTTTTAAGAAAATATACTTCTTTTGGCTCTTCTTGCGCCCTCAGAATCATCTCGCCCTTTTTATAGGCTTGGGCCCGATTAAACTGAATAAAAAACTGCTCGTCTAGTTTAAAATATGTGTTTTTTTGCAAGGGGGTAGTATATCACAGTTAAGCTGGACTTTGTGACCTGGCTCACAAAAGTTTTGTAAGCCAGGTTACTGATTTTAAATTTTACACGAAGTAAAGTTCAAGACTTACATGACTTTCGAAAAATTTATTATTTTCATTAGGAGCCCGCCTAGAGAAGAAAACAGATATGAAATCAATTAGCAAATTATTAAAAGGACAATCAAGGTTACTGGCAAGGAAATTAATTTTTGAATTTAAATTGTATTGGGATTTTGTTAAAAGTGTTTGATTAAAAGTTATTTCAGGGAAGGGGGTGAGAAAGTGAGTAATAAAAAAGGAGCCATATCTCATTTAAAGGATCATCAAATGTATCCGGCAACGAGGGATGATTTGATAGCCGAATGTAACGGTTTGTCCGATTTTTCCAAAGAGGATAAGATGTGGTTTGAGGAGCATTTACCGGAAGGAAATTATGCTTCGGCTAATCAAGTTATAAGCGCGCTGGGTTTGTAGACAATTTTAAAATAAGGGACGAGTCAAACGAAGATCCTGCGACAACTTAACCTGTCTGCGGGATCTTAATTTTTTCTGCGCTTTCGGTATAGCCCTTTTCTACTAGAACCTTTTTGACTTCTTCAATAAAAACAGGAAATATTTCTTTTTCCGGAATTGTTCGAAGTAGTTTGCCCTTTTTGAATATTGCGCCTTGTTTCTTACCGCCGCAGATGCCGATATCGGCAAAACTGGCTTCTCCAGGGCCGTTAACTACACATCCCATGACGGCCACTTGAATCGGCGCATTTATTTTTGAAAGAATCTTTTCAACCTTTTTGGCAAGACTAATTAAATCAATTTCTGTTCGGCCGCAAGTCGGACAGGAAATAATCTCTACTCCTTTTTGGCGAAGCTTTAAGGATTTAAGAATGTTCCAGGCTATTTTTACTTGAGACTGCGGACTATCACTCACGGAAACTCGGATCGTATCGCCAATTCCTTCCGCCAGGATAGAACCAATTCCAACCGCGCTCTTGACGGCGCCGGCGATTGATGGTCCCGATTCGGTAATTCCAACATGCAAAGGATAGTCAAAACGCTTTGCAAAGGATAGATAGGCTTGCCTAGTTACAACATTATCCGAACCCTTTAAGGAAACTACAATATTTTCGAATTTAAGGTCTTCCAGGATCTTGATATGGCGTGTGGCTGATTCAACCATAACTCGCGCAATGCCGAATTTGCCATATTTTGCCCAGAGATCCTTTTCCAAAGACCCCATGTTGACACCGATTCTTATGGGTACATTTTTCTCTTTACATACCTTGACGACGGCTTTGACATTATCGATGCTGCCGATGTTCCCGGGATTAATTCTGACTTTGTCTATTCCTTGTTTTATCACTTCAAGTGCCAGAAGATATTGAAAATGGATATCAGCAACAAGGGGGATATTAATTTGTTTTTTGATTTTTCCGATCGCTTTTGCCGATTCCATATCCGGGACTGCCACTCTGATAATCTCGCAGTCTATCTTTTCAAGATCAAGAATTTGCCCGACAGTTGATCTAACATCTGCAGTTTTTGTCTGAGTCATTGACTGGACAAGCACAGGATTACCGGCACCGATTGTGACTTTGCCAATTTTTACCGGTCTGGTTTTATCGCGCGTATACATTAACTTATTGGTTTTGTGATTATAACTTGTTTGTATTTATTTTTTAATTTTTGTTTTGCACTTTGAGCTGCCTGTTCGTTATCAAAGAAGCCTACAACCGAGAGTCCTGCTCCGGCAAGAAGTGATCTTCGTGCACCCGCATTTGTTAAATCATCTTTGATTTTTTTTGTAACTGGATAAAATGAAAAAACTAAATCTTCAAAATCATTGTGAAGATTTTCAAAAATTGCCTCTCTATTATTTTCTCGAATTGCGTTTTTTAAAAGAGAGAGTTTTTGAATATTTTGGCCGATTTTTTTAATGTTTAAGTGATCATACATCCAAGCACTGGAAGGTTTTTTATCCTTTGGTTCGACGATAAGCATCTTAAAATCGGGCAATCTAAAGGGGAAGGGGATTATTCTGTACTTGTTATCTTCCCCCTCGAATTGAGAAAGTTTGCCATAGTAAGAATAGAAAAAGTCCTGTCCTAACTTACTCGTTAATTCTTCTAACTTTTTTTCGTTGATCTTTAATTTCCAAAGTTTCAGAAGCCCCTTTACAGTTGCAGCCGCATCAGTTGATCCACCGCCAAAGCCGGCCTTAATCGGAATTCTCTTTTTCAGTGTTATTTTTGCGCCCAGATTTTGATCAGATGCCATTTTTTTCAGAAGTAATGCAGCTCTTTCTACCAGGTTGTTGTTTCTCTTAGGAACGTTTTTATCGTCGCAAAAAAAAACAACATGTTCCTTTTGACTTTCAAAAAGAATCTCATCTTTTAAATCCAATTGGCAATTTAAAAATCTAATAGGGAAAAAACCGTTTTTGGATTTTTTTGGGATGATATGCAAATTTAAATTAAGCTTTGCAAATGCATCTTCTTTAATCATTCTTTGAAATGAGAACCTCGGAAATTGCTTGGATACCTTTCCCTTGACCGAAAGGGGTTAGATTTTCGCCGGAGGTAAAAGTTATTCCTACTTGTTCTGTTTTGATCTTCAAGAGACTGGCGATTTTTGCCTTTATTTTTTTGATAGTCTCAAGATCAAGACGCGGTTTTTTAGCCTCAACACAGATTGACACGTTCTCAACTTTATATTTATTTCCTTCAACTTGTTTGAGAATATGTTCAACGTATTTTGCGCTGTCTATTATTCCGTTTTGACACATTTTATCTGACCAGGTGGATAGTGAATCTCCACCAACTGCAGAACTTAGAGCATTACATAAACTGTGCAAAATCACGTCGGTGTCTGAATTTCCTGACAGGCCGTTGCTTTGATTGACCTTGACTCCACCTAAAATTAGCGGCTTATTTCCGCCGGCCGGCGGATTTAAAAATGCATGAGAATCCTGGCCCAGTCCTATTCTGTACATAATGCAGTTTGTGTCATTCCGAACTTGTTTCGGAATCTAATAATCTAAGATTAATTAGATCCTGAAATAAATTCAGGATGACAATTAGTGTTTCACTTTTGAAGTGCGAAGCTTACGCACAATTTGTTCTGCAATCAACAAGTCTTGCGGGAAAGTTATTTTGAAATTCTGAAGTGAACAGGGAACAATTCTCACTTTAACACCTATTCTTTCAAGAAGTTGTGCGTCGTCCGTTCCGACAAAGTTTTGACCAGCGGCTCTTGCATGCGCCTTCCATAAATTTTTGAATGTTGACACCTGAGGTGTTTGGGCATACCAACATTTTTCCCGCAAAGGGGTTTCGGCTACGAATTCATCTTTTCCGACGATTTTGACAGTGTCTTTTGCTGGATAAGCTAAAAGACTCGCGCCCCATTTTTTGGCAGCTCCGTAGACCTTTCCAATTTCATCTTGAGTAACAAACGGATTAACAGCGTTATGGATTCCTACCAAATCGTTATTTTTCATTCTGGTTTTCAGAAGTTTCAAAACTTCGAAGGTCGAGTTTTGACGACTGTCTTTGGCATCAACAACATCTTTTACCTTTTTCAATTTATATTTGGCAAGGATTGTTTTGATTTTTTTTAGGTCTTCTTTTCTTGCTGAGATAACGATATTATCAATGGTCTTACTTTTCTCAAATGGCTTGAGTGTCCAGTAGAGAAGAGGAAATCTGTTGAGTCCGGCAAAAATTTTATTGAATTTTAAGTTTAACCTTTGCCCTTTACCTCCGGCAACAACAATTAACCAATTCATCTAAAAAGTAAGGTCAAGTTTATCATAAGTCTTGCCAGTGGGACCAGTTTAGTCCTATATTGTTCTTTGAAGAAACATAGTTATGGCTATATGAGTTCTACTCAAATAGAAAGACCAGGGTATCGGGGATTTTATGAATTACGGAAAGAGGGTAAGCCAATCCCGTGCGCTGATGTAAGGAATTGGGTTATCCAATTTTCTTTGCGAGAAGGGGATAGGGATCTAAGGTTGCAGAGTAGAAGACAGCTATTACGGGATTTTTTGAATGGGTTTCAAGAACACGTGCTTTTTGAAGATGACGATATTTTAATTATCAATAAGCCAGCCGGAATTATTTCACATTGCTCATCTACACAGCCAATTGGTGTAGAAGAAATTGCCCAATACCTTCGCGGAGAAGAAATAGCTTTGGTTCATAGGCTTGATATTGAGACAAGCGGCGTATTGGCTTTAGCAAAAGGCGAAGAAGCGTTTTTTGGTTTGGTTCGCCAGTTTCGTTCTAAGAGGAATCGTTGCATAGAAAAGAAGTATCTTGCAATTGTTGAAGGAGAATTTCCATCTATGCGTCAATTTTATGTGCGAACCGCTTTAGCCCCAGACGGATGGAAAATGAAAGTTGTAAGGCCTGGTAACCGTGAGTCGGGAGTTGTTGAATCTACTACCTATTTTAAACCGATGGTTGCTTTCGACAGAGAAGATGGTGGAAGGAGGAGTCTTGTCGAAGTACAGACATTCACCGGCAAGAAACATCAGATAAGAGTTGTATGTGCGCAATGTTTAGCTCATCCGGTTGTGGGAGATTATCTTTACGATCCCAACTATACTAGAGACCTTAGAGTTATGCTTCATGCCCATTTATTAGGTTTCAGTCATCCAAGGAATGGTAGACGTCTTTTTTTTAGTGCTCCTGTTCCAGAAGATTTTCTTTCTCTTATAAAATAATTTGGTACAACGAGGTCGGACCTGGTAAGTGGAATTCGGGAAAGCCCCTCTAAAAAGATCGAAAATTTCTTAAAAGGTTCTTTCGGTAATGTAGTAAGCGGATTGATATAATGAGTTGTGATTTTAATACTTTTGAAAAAGGCCACAGATGAGGAAGTTAAAAAAGTTGCCCAAGATCTCGACGGTTATATAAAATTTGTGGTTAATATAAAACAGGAAATTTTGGCGGCTGGCGGGAAGTTGCACTCGGATGGCGAAAAGTTACTTCTCGGGCAGGGAAGCAGACAAGAAGATTTGTGGGGTGGAGGATTAGATTTGGAAACAGATGAAATTGATTTTGATTCGATGATTAATTTAAGACCTGGTCAGGGGAATCCGAGCAGAGAAGTTTTGTCGGCCGAAATTAGAAAAAAGATTGAGGGAATTGTTAGGCGGATACTGGGATGAACGCGCATGATCTGATCTTAAATATTGCTGTAAATTTAGGAAGGATGGGCAGATGGGTTGCCGACGGAAAGACTGGACGAGTCAAGCAATTTATGACTGAAACAGAAGGTTTTCTAGATCAGCTTAGCAAAGCGGAGAAGAGCACAAGGTTCGAAAAGACATTTAGATTATTTGAGAAAAGCTTTGAGAATTTAAAGAAAAGAAAGATGGACGATAATTGGGCAGAGGAGATTTTCACTTGGGCAAATATCTTAGTCCACCGCGCAAAACTGGCTTGAGATTTTGTTTGGAATGAAAGTGGTACAGATAAGAAAATACGGAGGGAATGAAGTTTTGGAGGTTAGTGATATACCAAAATCAAAACCCGGTAAAAATCAGGTATTGGTTGTGGTACATGCGGCAAGCGTTAACCCCTTTGATTTGGCTGTCCGCTCAGGAGGAATGAGAAGTGTCTCATCCTTACAATTACCGTTTACTCTGGGCGGCGATTTTGCCGGAGTTGTTTTAGAAACTGGTGAAGATGTAGTTGATTTTAAAATTGGTGATGAAGTTTACGGCAGCGCAATTGTATTTGGCAGTGGTTCCGGAGCTTTTGCCCAAGAGGTTAGTGTAAACATCGCAAATTGCGCTTTAAAGCCTAAAGGGGTAAATATGCAAGAGGCAGCCGCGCTGCCGCTTGTCGGATCAAGCGCTGTGCAGGCGCTTGAGGAACATATCAAATTAAAAAATAATCAAAAGATATTGATCCATGGCGGCGCAGGCGGAATCGGCCATATTGCGATCCAGCTTGCCAAATCGAAAGGCGCGTACGTTGCCGCAACAGTAGGGGACAAAGATAGGGAATTTGTCGAAAGGCTTGGCGCGGATGAGGTGATCGACTATAAACTTCCGAGGGCTAAGAGCCCTCGGTCTTGTTCTTTAAGTTTATATGAGCGAGCAGATGACTCAAATACTCGGAAGTATGTATTCTCTCGCATTCAGCCGCGGACTGATAGTCCACGGTATTCTGCGAGCGAATATAAAAATCAGAAATTCGAAGATATCTTATCAGATTTTGATGCAGTGTATGATACTGTCGGAGGCGATGTCACAGAAAGGTCTTTTAGAGTTTTGAAAAAGGGCGGAATACTTGTTTCTATGAAAGGACAGCCTGATGAGAAGCTAGCTCAAAAATACCAGGTGTTTGCTATCGGACAATTCACAAAAATTAACGCAGAGCACTTGAAGCGGCTTTCAGAACTGGTCGATGCAGACGTTGTCAAAGTTCATGTCGACAAGATTTTTACACTTGATGCGATAAAAGATGCTTTCGAATATCAAGAGATCGGCCATCCCCAAGGAAAGGTTGTTGTTAAAATTGGAAATTAAGATTAATAAACAATCTACATATCCTCTTGACTACCATTTTCGCGGTGAGAGGCTGGCTATGAGGCCATTGTATGACAAGCTGATTGCAAAACTGGCTAAGGAGCTGAGCTTCAAATACAAAATTGGTAAAGCTTATATTGGTTTAATACATACCCTTGTTTTTTTGCGCACTGCATATTCAAACAAAAAAGATAATTGTTGAATTTGTCCCTCGCAGGGAATTTAAAAACCCAAGGATTATAAAATCGAAAAAATTTCAAAAAGCACGCTGGGCGCAATATGTGGAATTAAAAGGGCTAAGCGATATAGATGGAGAACTTATTGACTGGATTCGTTTCTCGTACGAATAATTTCTTTGGCCCAAAAGCTCCTCAAATGTTAAAATAAATACCACAGTCGGTAATTGAATTAGAAATGCTCTGGTATATATTACTCGCCACTTTTTTTGCCTCAATAGCCTCGCTTCTTTTGGCGGCATTTTCTCTCTTTTGGCAGAACTTTTTCAAAAAATATTCTTTCCATATGGTTGCATTTGCAGCTGGGGCGCTTTTGACAACAGGGTTTTTAGATACTATGCCAGAAGCGATTGAGGCAAGCGAAAAATCATTTTTGACGATTACCATTTTTATTGCTTTGTTTTTCCTGATTGAAAAAGTACTTTTAGGTATGCACCACCATCATCCTAAGGAAAGTGAAGAGAGAAAACTAAGGATGCCGCTTGCCTTTCTTCTATTTGGCGATGCGCTTCATAATTTTATTGACGGGGTTTCCATTGCCTCAACATTTCTGGTTAGTTTTCCTCTTGGGATTGTGACTTCCGCCGCGGTTTTTGTTCATGAAATACCTCATGAGCTTGGAGATTTTGGAATCCTTATCCACTTGGGATATGAAAGATTGAAGGTGTTGGGTTTTAATGCGTTGACAGGATTGGGAGCAATTTTTGGTGCAGTCGGTGGTTTTTATCTTGGCGGCAAAATCGAGGGACTTTTACCAATTTTTCTTTCACTTGCGAGCGCAAATTTTATCTACCTTGCGCTTTCCGATTTGATACCCGAAGTTCAGGAAAAATCTAAGGGGGATCGTAGCTTCTTAACGGCTATATTTTTCCTTCTTGGTATTTTATTTATAAGTCTTTTGACAAGTTTCGTCCCAGAATGAAAGGGGTTGAAACCTATATTGTTCGAGCCCTTCGTCGAAGCTCAGGGCGAGAACTGTCAGACTTCTCACTTTGTTCGAAGAAGAATAAGGTTATCAACGGACTAAAATTAGGATTCCTGGGGTAGTTTTTTAGTTTTTCTTTTTCTAACAATATAAATAATCACCAAAAGCGGTACCCAAATTACCGAATATACACCTACCCAAATCGAAGCATTTGCCCCAGACCGCATCGTACCCAAAAGGCTTCTGACCGCTTGTTTAAGAACAAGCTGTGGCCTGAATGCTTTGTCCGGGGTATAAGGTAGAGCCAACTCATCGGTCGAAAGATAAGCTGTTACTTTGGAAAGATTAGCATTCTGCTCAAGCGATTTTTGCTGGCCAACTAGTGAGTCAATTTGGCTCTGGATACTTATTAGTTCCCTCTGAACTTGCAGAATCTCTGTAACAGCCACAGCCTTATCCAGAATTTGCTCAAATTTTGCTTTGGTTTTTTGAAGTGTGGCAATTCTTGCTTCGATATCAACATACTGATCAGTTACGTCTTTGCCGAGAAGCCTTTCGCTGGTGACTTTAATCGCCAGCGATCTGAAATAGTTAAGTGTTTCATCAAGCTTATTTTCCGGAATTCTAACCGTGATTGTGGCAAATGGAGATTCGTTGGGTCTATTGTAGGAGGCTTCGACCATGTAACCACCGGCGCTTTTGGCCCGGTCAATAATTTTTTCGCCGGTTGCTTTTACATCGTTTACTAAGAGCGAAAGATTGGAGTTTTTGACAACCATGCGCTCGCTGTCAGTAGTTGTTGGGGGAGCCTCCTGAGAAGAGTCCGGAAGACCAAGCTTTGTTGAGGGTAGCATTCCAAGTGCCGGCTCTTCCATTGTCGCTATTCCGGATGACGGCGGACTGATTGATCTTTCCACTGACCTGGTTCTCAACGCACCGCCGGATAATTCTCTAAAGAGAAGGAATAAGATAATTAAGGAAAGAGCGAAAACGAGTTTATTTGTTTTTAGCCAGTTAACAACAGCCACTTATTACATTTTAGAATTGTTGTTTGCGATTTATCAAGTTTTGTTATAAGCGGATAGTTCGCGGAGGGCGTCGTGAGCGATCCATTTGGCTGATTTTGAATCGATTTTCTCGATTTCTTTTGCCAAGTCTATGGCTTTTCCAAGAAGTTTCGGCCGGCTTTTGGCGATTTGGCGAAGGGCCCAGTTAACTGCCTTTTTGACGAAATTTCGCTCATCAGTCGAGTACTTTTTGATCAGTGGAAAGAATTCCAAAAATCTTGCATCCGGGGAAGTTTTATCGTGCCAGGCAAGGCAAGCCATTAGGGCAAAGCCGGCACGGCGGATAAATTCCTCCTCATTTCGTGTCCACTTCTTTGCTTTTTCAAAGGCGAAAGGAGTTTTGTCGAAAAGATTCATGCAGACTTGATCGCAGACGTCCCAGGAATCAAAATCTCTCACCCAGGCATCCATCTGTTTTTCTGAAACTTCACTCGGGTCGTCAACCATCGATGCTAAAATTTTTACCTCGTGGATACCGGAGTTCCAAAGCTCTTGCGCTAAGTTATGCCTGCCCGCCGTATCTTTAGAGAAGGCGGGCTGTTTGCCAGTTTCCCTGGCAGTTTTGCGCAAAACTGGAATTGGAACACCCAAGGTATTTTTGGGGTTTATCCCGAAACGCGCCATCCCTGCGACATTTTTCGGATTGGCCTGTAAGCGGAGTTTGGCAATGATTGCCTCGGCGTTCATATTTATAGTTTAAATTATAAAATAAGTTTTGGTCTAGCGCAGACCGTGGCGGCGAAAAATCCAAGTTGCTGTTGGCAAAGTCACAACAGAACCTCCCGTATCTTTCAATCCGTAGGAAAAGGGTAAAATAGACTCTGGACTACTGATGAAAAAGTTATTTGCGGCGGTTTTGCTATTTATACTGGTCATAATTGGTTTTTATGTATCGCAAATGGACAGAGGAAAAATTACGGTTAGTGAGAAATCCGGTACAAACGTACCGCCGGTTATTGAGCAAAAAATTGAGGATCAAACAATCACCATAATCTCGACGGGGGATATAGGTTTGGTGCGGGACGTTAACAATGAAATACAAATAAGGCATGATCCGAATTATCCTTTTTTGAAAATTGCGCCTTATTTGAAAAGTGCTGATTTAACAGTTACGAATCTGGAAGGCCCACTCATCAAGAACTGTCCAATTGCTCTAACCGGCTTTACTTTTTGCGGAAAGGATACAAATGTCAATGGACTTACCTTTGCCGGGATTGATGCTGCCAGTCTTGCCAACAACCACGCCACTAACTTTGGATTCAACAGTCTGGCTGAAACCGCCGCTGTCCTTAAGTCAAATGGTATCGCCCCTTTTGGCTTGGCGGACAAAATTGAATATATCAACATCAAAGACAAAAAGGTCGCGCTTGTTGGTTTTGTCGAACTCGGTAACAATTGGGCGGGACTAAACAATTCTACTTTAGAAAATGTTGCAAGACTAGTATCGGAGGCCAAATCAAAAGCAAACATTATTATCGCCGCTTTTCATTGGGGTGTTGAATATACTCGTAGACCCACTCAAAACCAAGTTAATCTTGCCCACATTGCCATTGATAACGGAGCGGATATTGTGCTTGGAAATCACCCCCATTGGATTCAGGACAATGAAATTTACAAAGACAAATTCATAACTTACGCACAGGGAAACACTATTTTTGATCAGGATTGGTCCCAGGAGACGAAAGAGGGAGTGATTTATAAATTTGAATATAGCGGGGAAGAGCTTAAAAAAATTGATGAAAAATACACAATAATTGAAAATAATAGCCAGCCAAGATTTGCGACAGAAGCTGAGACGGTTAATATTAAAAGTAAAATATGAGTTAAGTTTTACTCAACTTATTTTTTGGTACAATCAGCTGGCAAGTATGAACGATATCATTTTGGCAGCAAGAGAGGAATTAGAGGCCAGTGTTGATACAAAGACAAAGGAAAGTTTCCAAAGGTTTTTTAAAGAAAAGGTTACTTACTGGGGTGTTAAAACAAATACCGTTGAAAAGATCGCCAAGAAGTATTTTGCACAAATAAAAGGTTTGGGTAAGGAGAAAGTCTTTGCGCTATGCGAGGAACTTTTGAAATCAAACTTTGGAGAAGAAGCCTGGATTGCGGCTAACTGGGCTTATTTTGTCCGTGATGATTATAAAATAAGCGACATTTTAATTTTTGAGCGCTGGATCGATAAATATATAAATGACTGGGCCAAGTGCGATACTCTTTGTAATCACGCGGTGGGTGCGTTTGTAGAAAAGTTTCCAAAAACAATAGACAGATTAAAAACCTGGGCCAAGTCGGAAAATCTATGGCTCCGCCGCGCGGCAGCTGTTACTCTGATCATTCCTGCCCGCCGGGGGAAATTCTTAAAAGATATTTTTGAGATTGCCGATATTCTTTTAAAAGATAGCGAAGATTTGGTCCAAAAAGGCTATGGCTGGATGCTTAAAGTTGCAAGCCAAACCCATCAGAAGGAAGTATTTGAGTGGGTAATGAAGAACAAGGGGGAAATGCCAAGGACTGCTCTTCGCTACGCGATTGAAAAAATGCCTCCGGACTTAAGAAGAAAAGCCATGGCGAAAAGTTAATAGTATTAGCTTTGAGCTTATTAACCCTTATTGTTCGAGCCCCTCGTTGAAACTCAGGACGAGAACAACATGCTTCGCATATTGTTCGAGCACAGGAGAGTACCATCCGGTACTCTCCGTAGCGAGAACTTTCTGACTTCTCACTTTGTCGAGTCTAACTCGACTTTGTTCGAAGAATAACAAGGTTTTCAACAAGATCTCGGCTCAAATGTTGACAAATATGTAACTATTGTATATACTTTGGTTATATGCAGACTGTAATTCATATAAAGGCTGATAAAGAAGTTAAGGAAAATGCCGCTAAGACCGCGCGGGATCTTGGTCTGAATTTAACAGATGTAATCAATGCGTCTTTGCGCAATTTTATCAGAACCCGGGAAATAATTTTTTCTGATACTCCTCAAATGACCCCCGAACTTGAGAAACTCTTGGACAGGGTCGAAGAAGATATAAAGCATAACCGCAACATAGTTGGTCCTTTTAAGAGCGCTAAGGCGGCTAACGAGTATCTTGATTCCCTATGATTATCAAATATCATAAGGATTTTATAAAAGACTTCAAAAAACTCCCCAAAAGAACCAAGGAAAAATTCAAAGAGAGGCAATTATTTTTTGAAAAAGATGAATTTGACCCTGTGTTAAACAACCATGCGTTAAAAGGCAAATGGTTAGGATATAGGAGTATAAATGTGACAGGTGATATCAGAGCAATATTTAAGAGAGAGTCAGAAAGTGTACTGTTTGTCGCAATTGATACCCACAGTAATTTGTACGGATAAAATCAAAATGAATGGTGAAAGCTCCTAATCCTTGTTAAGATTTAGTTTTAAACCATTCAATATAAATTCTTTCAACTTCATCTCTAAAAGGTCCTTCTTTTATGCTGTGCGGAGCACCTTTCATAAAAACGTAAGTTAATTTATTCTTATCTTTTGTAGCATCAATATAGTTTTGCACGGTTTGATGGGGAACGTAAGTGTCTTTTTCTGATTCGATAATTAGAATGTTGCCGTTAAAATTGTTAACGGCTTGCAAAGCATACGTTTCATTTGGTTTTTTAGCTTTTCTCCTCCACTCCATAATCGCAGGCACCTCGCTGCCTCCCGCTTTTGCTCTAGGTACTTTAAAAGCTCCTGAATCATAATCTGCAGGCACTCTAAGTACAAGATTCTTTACTGGTCTTTTTGAGGTTAGATAGGCTGCTCGGTATCCCCCGAAACTAGAACCTACAACGCTTATATTATTTTTATCTACCCCTTCCATTGTTGCAAAGAAATCATAAGCAGCTAGATCATCTTTGGTAAAATCCTCTGTTGTTGCCAAATTTACATCACTTTCACTCTCTCCGTGTCCTCTTGCGTCAAACAAAAAACAAATATACCCGAGTTTTGCTAGTGATTTGGCGTATTGAAAGCTATTTTCTTTTAATCCCGTCCAACCTTGAATAAATAGGATTGCAGAATTATTCACTTTTGGATATTTAGGATAAAAAACATTCCCTTTGAGCTTTTGACTATCAACTACAAACTCTACCGATTTCATGATGGCATTATAGCAGGAAGAGGGGCCTCGGTTTGTAAAGCTAATTTGATATACTTTTCTTATGAATCTGTCAGTTGGAATAGTCGGGTTACCGAACGCTGGGAAGTCGACGCTTTTTAATGCCCTTCGCTCCGCTCAGGGTAAACTCTCCGGGCTGGCTACGGTTGCGAATTATCCTTTTACGACAATTGAGCCGAATGTCGGAATAGTAGAAGTCCCTGACAAACGTCTTAAGAAGTTAAAAGAAGTTGTTGAAAAAAGCGAGGGATTGAACCCCAACTTCAAAGTTATCCCGGCAATTGTAAAATTTGTGGATATCGCCGGCCTTGTTAAAGGTGCCCATAAGGGTGAAGGTTTGGGAAATCAATTCCTCTCGCATATCCGTGAAGTTGATGCGATTGTTTTTCTGCTTCGCGACTTTGAAAACCCGGATGTTGTTAGAACCGGTGAAAATCCGGATGCGGATCTGGCGGTTTTAAAAAGTGAGCTACTTCTTAAGGATTTGGAGACAATAGAAAGGCAACAAGAAACAAGAAACAAGAAACAGGAAACAAGTAACAAGTTCAAAAGTGCTTTGGAGAAGCTTCAGGAGGGGATAGCAAAGGGGGTTATGGCAAAGGATATTCAGTTGGACCAGCAGGAGCAACAGGAAGCAAAAAGCTTAAGCCTTTTAACATCAAAGGAATTTTTGATTGTCGTAAACAGTAATGAGGGTGATCTAAACAAAGAGCCACCGATTAATGGGTCGATTAGGATTAGTGCCAAACTTGAGAGTGAACTAGCTGATTTATCCCGTGAGGAGCAAGAGGAATATCTAAAAGAACTGGGTGTTTCGGAACCGGGACTTAATCGGTTGATTAAAATAGCCTATGAAACTTTAGGACTTTGTACATTCTTTACTGCCGGACCGAAAGAAGTTCGTGCCTGGACTGTTCGATGCGGTTCGCTTGCTCCTGCGGCAGCTGGCGTAATCCACAGCGATTTTGAAAGAGGATTTATCGCGGCAGATGTAATTAGTTGGGAAGAACTAGTTAAGATTGGCGGCTGGCAAAAAGCAAAAGCGGGAGGACTTATTAAAACAGTCGGAAAGTCGGAAGAAATTAAAGACGGGATGGTTGTGGAATTTAAGTTTAGTGTTTGAATAAAAAGCTGTGGTCTGATATGATTTTTGCCATATGCGCTACGATTTAATGGTTGCTGTTGGTATCAAGGATGCGGACTCACTTGCCGGCAAACTTGAGAAATTTATTAAAGATGCTGCGGCGCAAGAGGTAAAAGTTGAGAAGCTGGGCAAAAAGACCTTAGCTTATCCTATTGCCAAGCAGCTAGAGGCCGAGTATTTCCTGTTTAATTTCGAGGCCCCGGCAGAGGCAATTTCTGCAATTACTCAAAACCTAAGACTTGAGCGAGAGACAATATTGAGGTATCTTTTAACAAAGGTAACAAAAGTAACAAAAGGAACAAGGGGTACAAAGGGAACAAAAGAGTTAATAGAATCAGAGGGTGAGAAAACAAAAGAAACAGGGAAAGTTGTGGTAAAGACGGTAGTAAAGGCAGGTACAAAGGTAACGAAAGGAACAAAGGGTACAAAAGGAACAAAAGTGAAAGGAAAGAAAAGTTGACCCCACTTCGTCGAGTCAGACTCGACTTCGTCAAGTGAAACTTGACTTAGAGGGGCAAGGCAATTGACAATTAATAAACGACATGGCAAGTAGAGCATCGTTGAACAAAGTATTATTAATTGGAAATCTGACAAGAGATCCGGAGTTGAGATATACGCCTTCAGGCGCGGCGGTTTGTTCTTTCGGGCTGGCTACAAATAGAGTTTACGTTGCTTCTGACGGTACTAAAAAAGAGGAAGCGGAATTTATCAGGATCGTTTCCTGGAATAAACTGGCCGAGCTTTGTTCGCAGCTTCTTTCAAAAGGCAGGAAAGTTTATGTTGAAGGAAGATTGCAGACGAGAAGCTGGGAGACCCCCGATGGAATAACTAAGCAGACAACGGAAGTAGTTATTGATGACATGAGAATTCTGGATTCCCGCAGAAGTTTCGAGGAAGCCAGCACGGGGGAAAATATCCCTTATATAGAAAATACATCTGCAAGCCAGACAAAAGTCAAAGAGCCATCTTCCTTCGCTAAAGCTACGGAGGACAAGGAGAGTCTAAGGGTCAAAGAGTCAAAGGGGACAAAAGGGTCAAAAGAGCCAAAGGATTCAAATGGAGGCGGAGATGAGGATAAAATAGATTTAGACGATTTGCCATTTTAATCTTACAGACACTATTCTTAAATTAAGACTATGAGAAGATTGAGACGCAGCAAGAAATGTCCTATATGCGGGACGAATGCTACTTTAGATTATAAAGATATTTCTCTTCTTAAAAAATATCTTTCTGAAAGAGGTAAAATTTTGGGCAGGGCTATCACTGGTGTATGTGCGAAGCACCAGAGGGGTCTTACCAGGAGTATTAAAAGAGCAAGATTCATGGCTCTTTTACCATTTAGCCAAAGATAATCTCTTATGCCTCAAAGTAAAACCCCAGCAAATCCGATCTTTAATTTCTTTTTGCAGTTTTTTGTTGTTGCCATAGTTTTTTTCGCAATCGGCTTTGCGGTAGGACAAAAAAGAGTTGAGATAGAAAAACGCGGTTTTGTACCTTCAATTTCGGTTACCAACCAGCTTCCCCCTAAAGAACAAAATCTAGACTTTTCTCTTTTTTGGCAGGTATTTGACACCTTGCCCGAAAAGTATTTGGATAAAAGCGCGATTGATAGCCAAAAGCTTCTTTACGGGGCAATTTCCGGTATGGTGCGGTCTCTTGGCGATCCGTATACTGTCTTTTTGGATCCCGAGCAAAATGAGGAGATTCGCCAGGATCTTGCAGGCAGTTATGAAGGGGTTGGTATTCAACTGGGTTTCAATAAAAACAAAAGGCTTGCGGTAATAGCGCCTTTGGACGGTACTCCTGCGCAGAGAGAGGGGATTTTGCCTAACGATCTGATTTTGCAGATTGACGAGCGGGACACTTTTGATTTGACATTGCCGGAAGCTGTTGACTTGATCCGCGGCCCGGCAGGGACCAAGGTTAAACTGGTTCTTTTGCGGGAAGGCGAAGATAAATCTTTCGAGAAAGAAATTGAAAGGACAAAGATAGATGTTAAAACTGTTAATGTCCAGTTTAAAGATACCCAAAGTGGCCAGGTAGCTGTAATTCGCGTCTCCAGATTTGGTGAGAATACAAATGACGAATGGGATAGGGCAGTAGAAGAAGTTTTGACAAGCGGAGCCAAAGGAGTAATTGTTGACATGCGCAATAACCCAGGGGGACTACTGGATTCAGCCGTTCATTTGGCTTCTGAGTTTATGAGAGGGACAGTAGTTAAAGAGGAATTTTCCGATGGTTCTTCTGAGTCTTTGGGAATAGACCACGCGGGCAAGCTTTTAAAAATACCTTTGGTGGTTCTAGTTAACGGCGGTTCGGCTTCGGCTGCGGAAATTTTTGCAGGCGCAATCCAGGATGCAAAGCGCGCCGAAGTGGTCGGGGAGAAGACGTTCGGTAAGGGAACTGTTCAGGAACCGATTGAGCTATCAGGAGAAACAGCGCTTCATGTGACAATTGCCAGATGGTTGACGCCTAAAGGCAATTCGATACACGATGAGGGGATAACACCGGATGTTATAATTGAGTCTCCCGCGGAAGCGGAAGAAGGAGTAGATCCGCAATTGGAGAAGGCACTGGAGCTGGTTTTTAAATGAAGGTTAAAAGATTTACTTTGATCTTAATAGTTGGTGCTTTGTGGTTGGTAAGTGCCATCGCTATCGGCCGTTTTTTGGTGCAAAAACTACCTGCGCAGACTTTTGAAAATAAGAGTATTAACCAAACCCAAAAAGTTGTTAATGAAGAGTCGGTGGTTATTGATGTTGTTAAAAAAGTTTCGCCATCGGTAGTGTCGATTGCAGTTGAAAATCAACAACAATTTCTCAATCCATTTTTTAACTTCGGGCAATCAACCGAGCAGCAATCCGGGATCGGAACCGGCTTCGTAGTTTCCAAAGACGGTTTGATTTTGACCAACAAACATGTTGTTTCGGAGAGCGGAGCGAAATATACAGCGATAATTAGAGGCAGTGACGACTCAGAAAGAAAATTGCCCATTAAAAAAGTTAACCTTGATCCTTTTAACGATTTAGCCCTGGTCCAGGTAGATGCCAATGATCTATCTCCGGTCGAACTCGGCGATTCCGATCATCTGCAGGTTGGCCAATCGGTTATTGCCATTGGTAATGCTTTAGGCCGGTTTGATAATACCGTGACAACCGGTGTTGTTTCAGCGCTGGGCAGAGCTGTCAGTCCGATTGATCCCTCAACCGGTGTTGCCGAAAGACTTGACGATCTAATCCAAACAGATGCGGCGGTTAATCCGGGTAATTCCGGAGGCCCCTTGGTTAACAGTGCAGGTCAGGTAATCGGTGTTAATACAGCTGTCGCCAGTGCCCAGAATATTGCTTTTGCCATCAAAATTAATGTTGCCAAAGCCTTAATTTCTGATTTTCAAAGTTCCGGAGGAAAAATCTCCAGACCCTTCTTAGGAATCCGCTATACGCATATTCCCAAAGACACAGCAATATTGAATGATGTTGTCGAAGGAGAACTGGTGCGTGAAGTTGTCTCAGGTTCGGCCGCAGATAGTGCTGGTGTTAAAGTTCGCGATATTGTCACTGAATTTGACGGTCAAAAATTAGCCGGGGATACTACTCTTAATCAAGTGATTAGAAATAAAAAGGTCGGCGACACGGTTAAGATTAGGGTTTTTCGCGATGGAAATACTTTGGATTTTTCGGCGACTTTAGGAGAAGCACCTTCCGAATAAAATTCGGAATTTCAAATTTCAAATTTCAAATTTCAAATCCCAGTGCACACCCCCGGGGTGCGCGTCGGCAATCGTCTATTGCTCACCCCGGGGGTGAGCTATGAACTATAATACCTTCCCCAGAATATTCCCAAAGAACTTTCCAATCACGTAGTATAAATTTGCCCAGATGAAGGCAGCAATGGTTGTATAAAGCCAGAAGGTTTTGTAGGGAACTTCAAAAAGTCCGGCAACAGCGGGCGTGACTATGCGAAGACCTGGAATGAGACGGCCGATGACAATGGTTTTTCCTCCATGTTTTTCAAACCAGCCCTCGATCTTCCTAATTTTGTCAGGTGTAAGTTTAATGTATTTACCGAATTTGAGGATTAATTTATGGCCGAAGAATCTGGCCAGAGTAAATAAAATTGTCGAGCCGCAAAGGGTAGCGGCAACGATTGTTGCCACGAGTGCTAGATAATTGGTGCTGGGCAGGGCAGCGATAGTGGCAATAAAAATATCGCCGGGAATGGGTAGAGGAATACCTCCTTCCTCGGCAAATAGAATCAAAAATAGTCCTAAATAGGAATATTCCTGGATAAACTCAAGCATGTGATTATTTTATACCAGATGTGTGTCTGGAGCACTGTTAAGGGAGGTTCGGGCTTACTTATGTTTGGTCCTCGTAAAATTATCAATTGCTTGCAATACCGCAGTATAGCCATGTGTATGTTTCTCTCCTCCAAGCGGTCGGGGAATACCCATTAATTCTTGCATCAACGTAGTGTCTATTTGGTCAAGATGCGCGTCCTCGTTTTTGGATTGCTGTCTTAGCCAAGCATCAGCATCGATACGGGCTGTTTCTTTCGGGCTTGACATATTATAGGGTATTATAACTTTGTGAATTTAATTTGTCAACAAGATCACTACGCCTTGACAAAAGGCCCATAATGCATTAGATTACTTAACTATGCTAGAGAATGTTGGTTACTGCAGGTTGCCAGATGACACCTATAGAAATTTAGCAGAAGGACACTGGAGTTATACAGATGAAAAGCCAGATAATCCAGTTCTAATTCTGGCGCAGGTTTTAGAACAAAGACGTTTGGGGGTTCGATTTTTAGATAGCGAGACATCTGAAGGCGATGTAGAAATTCATGTTTCTCATCATAAGGGCGAAGTTTTGCTAGATAGAATTATCCGTACTCCGGAACTAGGTGTTCTTATAAACGTAATTCGGTTAGGTGTTTTGGACCCCAGGATTAGATGTTGTCATCAGTGGATCGCGGACACCCAAAAGAGAATAGAGGCTCTTGCGTTGCAAAAACAAGCTGATCATAGTCAAAAGCAGGCTGATCTGATTACGTCCACTGACATAGGGCCCGGAGAGCAAAAAGCTACTTTTCTAAAAGTAGCTCAAAACGCGAGTAACGAAGCACGGAGAATATTAGGAAACCTTGACTCTTTAACACCAGATGATATTCGCGGACTCATTGAGGCGGTTGTTGAGCGAGAAATAATTCCGGCTTCTCAGGCTGCATAAATTTTATCTCGAGCCGGTAAAATTCATAATTGACACAAAACCTATAATATGCTAATGTTCAGTTCAATATGAAAGAAGTAGTGGAGGTAGGCGCAGTTACCCCAGATAAGTTAGCTGAGATTGCCAATAATGGGATCTTCTGGAGTCAAACTCGCCAAGATAGACTTAATCCCGCTTATGTGCTAGCCCAGACTCTCAATCGAGTGGGATTAGCTGCTTGTGTTCCCGTAGCAGCAATTGATGGTCAGGGAATTTTAAGTAAGGGAATGGTTGCGATTTATGCGACTTCAGAAGGTGATTCAGTTTTAAATAGGATTACCGATACCCCTGGTGTATATTGTGTTTTGGAACGGGCATATAATGGAGATTTAGTCCCGGATGATCCATTGTTCGAAACTTGCAGGTTGAATAGAAGAGCTAGAAGAAGAATTATGGCTTTTAATCTGCAGCGATCAGCAAGGGCATCTTGGAGATTAGGGTTGGGAGAAGAAGCAAAAGAAAGTCGATTGGTAGCCAGGAGAGTTTTAGGCAAACTTCCACCATTGAGATCAACTGATATTCGCGGAATTATTAGACAACTTGTTATAAGGGCACAGATGTCGCAACTTCCCAGGCCTCATAAACCAAAAGTGCAGTAATCGGACATTTCACAAATACTGTTTTATTAAGAACTGTTTAGGGGTAAACTTCGCAGGGCAGGCATGTTTTGTTTATTCATGTAGGGCATCAATTATTTTATCCAATTTGCCATTCATTACTTCTTCCAGGTTGTGCCATGACTTATTAATTCTATGGTCTGTAATGCGATTCTGGGGATAATTATAAGTGCGGATTTTTTCGGAGCGGTCGCCCGTGCCCAGTTGGGCTGAGCGTTGAGAACTGAGTTGAGAGGATTGCTTTTCTTCTTCAAGTTGATAAATTTTTGAGCGCAAGATTCCCATAGCGATTTCGCGGTTTTGGCCTTGTGAACGTTCGGTTTGAGCCTTAACAACAATTCCGGTCGGTTTGTGTTTAATTCTGACGGCGGTTGAAACTTTATTAACATTTTGACCGCCGTGGCCGCCGGAACGGAAAGCTTCAAATTCAATATCGGCAGGATCAATAATAACTTGAGTCGGAGGTACTTCCGGCAAAATCGCAACTGTAGCAGTTGAGGTATGAATACGGCCGGATGACTCGGTGACAGGAACTCTTTGAACCCGGTGGACACCTGATTCATGTTGAAGTTTTTCAAAAACGTTTTTGCCGGAAATTTTAACAATTACAGTCTTGATATTTCCAAGTCCGCCTTCGGTGCAGTCCAATTCTTCAAACTGCCATCTGTTGTTGACGGCAAACTTTTGATACATTCGCAGAAGATCGGCTGCGAAAAGCCCGGCTTCATCGCCGCCGGCAGCGGAGCGGATTTCTAGAATGACAGACGAGTTTGTGGGCCCACCCCCGGGGTGCGATCCGGGTGACGTCAAGACTTCACCCCGGGGGTGAGTCAGGGCAATTTTTTCTTCTTCAAGCTTCTCTATTTCTTCCTGCGCGAGCTCGGCCATAGAAGGGTCAGCTGACACTAATTCTTGAGCTTCTTTAATCTTCTTTTCAATATTTTCAATTTGTTGTTTTTGATAATCGGTCATAAAAGTTAATTGTTATATTGTTGAATTGTTAAATTGTTAGAGATTCATTTTCTATAGAACAATATGGCAATATAGCAATTCAACAATTTAGGATTATCTAGGAGGAGGCTTGCTTTTTGGCAAGATCAAGCATTTCTTTGAGGGAAGTGGGCCTGATTCTTTCGACTCTTTCTTTTTCGACCTTTTGCTTTTGGAGGCTAATCTCTTTTGATTTTTGCTGACGTTTCTGGAACTTTTCAACTCGCCCTAAAGTATCGACAAATTTCATCTCGCCGGTAAAGAAGGGATGGCACTTGCTGCAGACGTCGACGTGGATTTGGGCGACTGTAGCCCCTGTAGTAAATGCGTTACCACAGGCGCAAGTCACTTTGGCATCGTCAAAATATTGCGGATGAACACCTTTTTTCACTTCAGGCTATTTTAGCAAAATTGGCATATTTTTTACAATTATTAACGATGATCTTGTTAAAAACCCTTATTGTTCGAGCACAGGAGAGTACCGTCCGGTACTCTCCGCAGCGAGAACTCAAACTTCTCACGTTGTTCGAAGAATAATAGTTTTCAATAGACTATCGATGTAAAGGGTGGGCGCGGCGTTTTTGTTCAACTAAAAGAACTGCTGTTGCAATCAAAAGTCCGCCGATTAGAAGTTGAGGTGTTAATTTCTCTCCAAGCAGAATGATAGACAGGATAGTTCCGGAAACCGGATCCAGATAGAAGAAAAAAGCTGCCTGACCAGCCGGCATGAGCGAAAGTCCCTTTTGCCAAAACCAGTAGGCGATAAGAGAGGCAAAGATAATTCCGTACACAATACCAGCAATGCCCATTAAGTTGATTTGCGAGGTCCAATTTGGGTTCGAGATATATTCCCAAATAAATAAAGGCATAAGTGTGATGCTGCCGATTGCCATTAAATAAAAAGTGAGAACATCGGCGCTGTAAGAAGTTAAGAGTTTTTTGGCAATAATCTCGTGAACTACCCAGGAAAAGGTCGCAATTAGAAGAAGCATGTTTCCGATTGTTTGGGTCAAAGTAAAGCTGCCCAAGGGTTTGCCAATAATAATAATTATGCCAACCAGGGCAATAATTGATGAGCTGATAAGGGAAAAGGACAGTTTTTCTCTAAGGTAAAAATGGGCTGCCAGTATAGTTAAAATCGGTACGGAAGCTACCAAAAACGAAGCAGTGATTGCTTCGGTTAATTTGAGCCCGAGAAAGAAAAAGGTCAGATTAAAAGAAACTCCTGTTAACGCTGCCCATATAAACATAAAAATGTCCTTCTTTTTTATTTCCAATTTTTTGTGAACAAAGATTAAAAGGATCAGGGCGGCTATAGAGATTCTGATAAAAACCAGTGAGAAAACCGGGACTTGGGTTAAGGTTAGTTTCATAATCGGGGCGGTCGCGCCCCAGATGATGGCGGCGGAAGCGGTAAATAAGAAGGCAGAGTTGAGCTTCAATTTAATTTCTAATTTCTAATTTCTAAATCCTAAACAAATCAAAATGACCAAAATTCAAAACAATTTTAAGAGAAATTTATCTTTTTTGATCATTTGATATTTGAATTTTGAAATTGTTTAGAGTTTAGAATTTAGAGTTTAGAATTTTTATTAGTCATTAGGTTAATATCAGCATGAGCTTCGCTCATCTGATATATCAGTAAACTTCATTAGATTTTTATATTAATTACAATAATTGAAGTTTAGCTGATATTAGGTCAATTTTGTATCGCTTCAATAAGTCGGTCAAGGCCGAAAGAAAAGCCGACAGCAGGAATTTGCCTTTTAGAAAACATGCCAATTAAGTTATCGTATCTGCCGCCTGAGCCAATGGATAAATTGCCATAAGACGGGATTTTTAGTTCAAAAATCGCTCCTGTGTAATAATCAAGACCGCGGGCTAAAAGGGGGTCAAAAATATATTCCCGACTATCGATTCCCCCCTCATCAAGAATTTTAAAAAGTGATTTAAGATTATCAGTCAGCGGTTTATTTGCCATACTCTGGAGTATGGCAGTTGCTTTCGCTTTTGAAAGCCCCTTTTGCGTTAATTCGTTGACAACTCCTTCTTCGCCGATCTTTTCCAGTTTATCAAGAGCGATGACGACTTCCTTGTCAACTCCTTCAAAATTTTTGCGGTCGTTAATTTTAATTTGCGAGCTTTTAAGGCCAACTGCTTTGACAGCTTTAAGTGCGGCGGCGATAATTTTTGCGTCTTCTTCTAAACTGTCTGATCCGACAGTGTCAAAGTCCAGTTGAGTGAATTCGCGATAGCGGCCTTTTTGGGGATTTTCGCCGCGGAAAACCTGGCCGATTTGATACCGGCGAAAGGGCAGTGGGGGATTATTAGTTGCGACATAACGGGCGACTGGAACGGTCAGATCGTAGCGCAGAGCCAAGTCTCTGCCGCCGCGATCTTTAAACTCATAGATTAGTCTTTCCTCCTCACCATATTTACCTTTTAGAGTCTCGGCAAATTCGATAGTTGGTGTTTCGATTGGTGCAAAACCGAACTCTTCCAGTACATCGACGATCTGATTAATAACAGCTCGTCTTTTTTTGGCTAGATCCGGTTTAATATCGCGGAAGCCTTTTGGTGTCGGCGGGGCTTTTTGCATATGAGTTTATAATCGCATAAACAACACCTTTCTTCAATCTTACAGTCAGAAAATTTTTTTAGGGGAGTAGGTAGATTAAGTCGATAAGTTGTTTGCCTTTTTCTTCATGGGATATGATGATGGTATTTTTGTCTTTGGTGATATCTGTGATTTTGGCTTCTTTGCCGTCAACTAATATCTGAGAGGTTTTACCTAAAGTAAATTCCTCAATTTCACCACTTTGCTGATTCTTTGCCGAAAACAGGTTCTGGCGGGGGGCGGTTAAAGTTTTGACAACAGTTAGTCGCCGCGAATTTTGCGGAACAGCTTCTCTAATAATCTCGATCTTTTTGGCCTCTAGCTGGTCTTCTTTTGAGAGATTTCCGATGACAATCGCAAAATCACCGATTCTGATATTCCTGAGTGCAGAGCCGATTGACTCTTTTTCTTTATCATCTTCTTTGGGTAAGGTTATTGCAGTTGTTTTTGAAGCACGGATCTCTTTTTGACCATCGGTAGTTGTGAGGGTAATTAGCGTATCAAATATAGTTTTGACTGGCCCAGTGTAAACCGTGTCGCCGTCCTTAGTATCTTGAGCAATCAAAAGAGTTAGGGATTTTTTATTTTTTGTTTGAAAATCAGGTGTTACGGTCACCAGATCAACTAAATTCAGGCCGTCGGCTAAATCAATTTCCTTCTCAGAATTTCCGCTTGTGTCTGTTTTAACTACGGCTTGAGAAGTATTGGAAAAGATCGCAAGGTAAGAATTTGGCGTTGAGGTACCTTCAAATTTAACTTTTTTGGAGGTTAAGACGGAGAAATCTTTAGGGGAGAGTTTGAGTTTCTGGGGATTTTTCCCCTCAGAGGCAACTGTTTGGCTATTTATTGCAGTCTGGACTTCTTGATTTTGAATTTTCGGTTGCCTTTGCCAGAGCCAATAGAGGGCGAAGATGAAAGAGGCTGCCAGAATTAAAATCACGAGGTATTTGGCGATATGGTTGATAATAGGAAACGAACTCATAATTTCTAATTGCCTTAATTACTAAAAACCCTAAACTCTAAATTCTAAACTCCTGCCTGCCGGCAGGCAGGCTAAACAATTTCAAAATACAAAACTCAAATGATCAAAAAAGAGATAGTCTATTGAAATCCTTATTCTTCGAACAACGTGAGAAGTTTGAGTTCTCGCTGCGGAGAGTACCGTCCGGTACTCTCCTGCGCTCGAACAATATGTTTATCATCCTGTTTTGAATTTTAGATTTACCTCATTTGGATTTATTTAGGATTTAGAAATTAGAAATTAGAATTTTACTCTTTAGGTCTTTTAGCTTATCACAGGTTGGCTAAATCGGGCAATTTTTGTCACTTCTTTCGTTTTTAATTTTGTGCTATTATTTTTAACGCCCCGTTGGGATAGTTTATGGTTGACATTTGGTTTTATGGCCAGTCATGTTTTAAGGTCAAAGGCAAAAGTGCCAGTATTGTATTTGATCCTTACAACGAAGAATTTACGGGACTTCCCAAACTTAAACTTGAGGCCGATATTGTCTGTGTAACTCACGATCACAAAGATCACAATAATGTTGAAGCAGTGTCAGGCGCTTCGGAGAAAAATGAGCCCTCCGGGCCAGGAGCCCCTCCGGATCGGCGGCCATTTGTAATTTCCGGGCCGGGAGAATACGAAATTTCGGGGGTTAACATTGTTGGGATTGACAGTTTTCACGACGATAAAGACGGCAGCGAGCGGGGTAAAAATACCATATATCACATAGAGATTGATGAGGTGAACATTGTTCATTTGGGGGATCTGGGCCAAAAGAAGCTAACTCAAGAACAGGCTGAAACTCTTTCTACCTGTGATATTCTCTTAATCCCTACGGGTGGCGTATATACCATAGGTTACAAAGATGCTCCGGATATTATCGCCCAGGTTGAACCAAAAATTGTTATTCCGATGCACTACAAGTTGCCAGGATTAAAATTTGATCTTGATCCGGTTGATAAATTTATGGCAGCAATGGGTAAGGAAAAGGCGCAGCCACAAAGTAAACTTTCGATTTCAAAAGAGAAATTGCCGCAGGAAGTGGAAATAGTGCTGCTTTCGACAGCATAAATAATCAGATGGCCAAAGTTCAAACTTCAAGACAAGTTACAACCGGAAGAATTCCACCCCAGGATTTAGAGGCTGAAAAATCAATAATCGGTGCGATTTTAATTGATAAAGACGCGATAGTTGCAGTTATCTCAGTCTTGAAATCTGAATACTTTTATAAGCAGGCTCACAGCGATATTTTCCAAGCTATTTGTGATTTATATGAAAGGAGGGAGCCTGTCGATTTGGTGACCTTGACTGCCCAGCTTAAGAAAAGAGGCGTTTTTGATGAAGTCGGGGGAACAGCATATCTGGCCGAGCTTGGTAGCGCTGTTCCGACTGCTGCCAATATTGTCCAGTATGCACAATTTGTCAGAGAAGCGCACATAAAGAGAAGATTAATTGCGACCAGCGCTAAAGTTACCCAGTCGGCATTTGACGAGACGGCTGATATCAGAACAATTCTGGATGAAACTGAACAGGCGGTTTTTGCACTTTCTCAAGAGCAGTTGAGGCAAAATTTTATGCCGATTAAAGATGCACTGGCAGAAAGCTTTGACAGACTTGATGAGTTGCACAAAAAAGCCGGCGGTCTTCGGGGAGTTTCGACCGGGTTTTGGGATTTGGATGCAAAGCTTGCCGGTATGCAGGATTCTAATCTTTTGATTTTGGCATCACGTCCAGGTCAGGGTAAAACAAGTTTAGCCCTAAATATTGCCGCCCATGTGGCTGTTAATGATGGTTTGCCGGTCGGGATTTTTTCACTGGAGATGAGCAAGGAGGAGCTGGTTGACAGACTCTTAGTGTCACAATCTGAAATCGATGCCTGGAAATTAAAAACCGGCAAACTTGACGATGAAGATTTTGACAGGCTTCAGGAAGCAATGGGAGTTTTGGCTGATGCGCCGCTGTTTATAGACGATACTCCGGCAGCTAGCATATTAGAAATGCGTACCAAGGCCAGACGCTTGCAGGTTGAACACAATCTTTCGTTTTTAATTGTTGATTATTTACAGTTAGTTCAAGGACGCAGAATGGAAAATAGGGTTCAGGAGGTTTCGGAGATTTCCCAAAATCTTAAAAATTTGGCAAGGGAGTTAAAGATTCCGGTTCTGGCTTGTTCGCAACTTTCCAGAGCAGTTGAACAGCGGGGGACCAAAAAACCGCAGCTTGCGGATCTTAGAGAATCCGGGGCGATTGAGCAGGATGCTGACGTAGTCATGTTTATCTGGCGGCCTGACGCCGACAACATGGAGCAGGTTAAACTTGATATCCAAAAACACCGCAACGGTCCGACCGGAGAGATTGATATGACTTTCAGAGCGGACCGTGTCAAGTTTTACGGAGTCGAAAAACAAAGAAGACAAGTGCCGCCGCCTCCTCAAGCAGTCGCCGAAGCCTAAATCAAACCTCTTCTAGAAATTTCTTTAAGTACAAATCTGGGGAGATAACCTTTGTACTTTTGTGCAAGACGCAAATCTTTTTTAAAAATATCCAAATTTGATATTTTACCCCGGCAAGATTTTGTTTTGCACAAACAATCGATCGTCCAGTTATAGTCCGATCCGTTGATTTCGCACATGCTATAGTCCCAGGTTAGTTCTTCTCCCTTTTTAATGTCACACATCGTAACGAACATACCAGCTGCTTTGAATCCCAAGTTTGGTTCACAGGAATGATTAATAAATCTTGTCTCGTTTGAAGGCAAAATCCATTTTTTGGTTCCAACTTGGATTAATACATCAATACCATAGGAGGAATAAAGGATATCTGCAACCTGCTCTCCGACTACTGGTCCGATTACTTTGATAATTTCCTCATTTTTGTAAATATTTCTTGCTGCAAACAAGCCGGTTCCGTGTGTGCATCCAGCCTTATGAACATAATAAAGGCTAAGAACAGGCGAATGGGCAATGTCTTTGTTAACTTCAACACCGATAGAATTTAAATTGAGAGTATATGGCGCAATGTTCATGAATAAAATTATAGCAAAAAGGAGAGATCGTTTCAAACTATGGGGTCGTTGTGCCAAGAGATAGTCGAACTCCTACGGTAGACAGGTTCACGGTAAGTGCCGGTGGTTCTCTCACTTCGTTCAAGATAAGCAGAGCTTGCGGTTCTTACTGTCGCTGCGGGCCTAAAACTTCATCGAACCGAGATATGTGGCCAGGGAGAGATTCGAACTCTCACGGCAGTTTCCTGCCACAAGTTTTTGAGACTTGCATGTCTACCATTCCATCACCTGGCCATATTTTAAAGCAAGTATGGAAATTTACGCTCAATTATTATATCATTTCCTCTAGTGACTATTGAAGAAATCTATCAACTGGCAATAAAGATGGGGACTGCTGCCGATCCGCGCGGCAAGCGCGGCGTGGAGAAGTATTTGGCGAGGCAGAAAAAGATTTATGATGAGTTGCCCCAGCGCAAGAAAGAAGAGTTCGATTTGGAAAGTCTCAAGAATCCCTATTCCGATACCAGAATTTTGTTCGGCGACCCGTCAGTTAACGTTGATAAAATCATGGCCGGGATTGATTTTGACACCGGCGAGGTAGTCTTGGCAGACAGACTCAACGAAAAAGGCGAGGGGATAGATCTTCTGATTGCCCACCATCCGGCAGGCGGTGCGCTGGCATCGCTTCATGAAGTGATGGATTTGCAGGTCGATCTGATGGCCTCTTACGGAGTACCGATTAACGTGGCCGAAGGAATGATGACTAATCGAATTTCAGAAGTTGCCCGCAAATTTGGTCCTATTAACCACTACCGCAGTGTTGATGCCGCGAGGATTTTGGGTATTCCTCTAATGTGTATTCATACCGCCTGGGATAATTTGGGGTGGCGCTTTATGGCCGATATTTTTGAAAAGGAGGAATTTGATACGGTGGGCGATGTGGTCAGCGAACTAAAAAAAATTCCGGAATATGCTCAAGCAGTAAAGTTTAAAGCTGGACCCAGTTTATTTACCGGGAGCGAGAAGAATAGAGCAGGTAAAGTTGTCGTTTCGGAATTTACCGGAGGGACTGAAGGGTCAAAAGAAATTTACGAAAAACTTGCGCATGCCGGGGTAGGGTCCATAATTAGCATGCACGCTTCCGAGGAAAATCGTGAAGAAGCAAAAAAGCACCACCTAAATTTAGTTATCGCCGGCCACATAGTTTCTGATTCCGTCGGTGCCAACATTTTCCTGGATGAACTGGAAAAACGGGGAGTCCATATTATCCCGACTTCCGGCCTAATCCGCGTCAGTCGAACAAAATCCGGCAAAGGAAGGTAGGTGGAAATTATGTACGATGCTGAACGTCGATCAGATTTTCGTTTGGGAGTTGAACTAGCGCATTTGGGAGTGGGTCAAAGAAGTGAAATATGGCCAACAGACGTTGATCTAGTTGAAGTAGCCGCTCGCAGATACGAAAGTGCCGTGAGGAGGTCAAATATCAGAATTAAGAGAAGACATACTCCGATTCGACCACATCGCCGAAAATGATACCCGTAACAGATCTTAGAGCAGGAACTGTCTTTGAAGATAGGGGAGAATACTTCTTAGTCCTTTCATATGAGCACATTAAGATGGGGAGAGGTTCTGGGACGATTAAAGTCAGGGTAAAAAATCTGGGAACGGGTGCGACTATCCAAAAATCCTTCATCACTGGCGCAAGAGTTAACGACGTGAATCTGGAGCGCAAAAAGGCCCAGTTTTTATACCAGGACGGGCAAAATTTTCACTTAATGGATACAGCGTCTTACGAACAGTTTACTATTAACAGACGTTTGGTTGAAGATACAGCCAAGTTTCTCAAGGAGGGAATGGAAATAACTTTATTTGCGATTGATAATAAGCCTTTGTATATCGAAATTCCCAAGATTTGCGAGTATAAAATTGCTCAAACAGGCGGATCAGCCCGTGGTAATACGGTTGGCGCAAGTTACAAAGACGCAATTTTGGAAAACGGACTGACGGTGAAGGTACCTTTATTCATCAAAAACGGAGAGGTAATCAGAGTCGATACCAGAACAGGGGAGTATGTCGAGAGGGCAAAATAGTTATGTCATCGCGAGTCGTGTTCCTCGAATCTGAGTGATCTCGGAATCTAAGATCCGACCGGGTGATCTATTAAAGATTGCTTCTCCGGCTGTGCCGGATCGCAATGACATTGAGTGCCTGCAATGACAACATGAAATTTCCAGTCATTAAGAGGCAAGAAGCAGCAAACTGGCTAAGGTATCTTTAATATCAGCAAAGTTAACCGATATCAAAAGAGCAATCCCCACCGCAATTATTTGAGTAACCAAACCCCACGGAAGCTGCATTCTTGATTGGATTTTGTGACCTACCCAGTCCATCCAGGAGAAAGGCGGAATGTTGATCCCAAACATAAAAGCGGGAGCTTCGAGCCAGTCGGGTAGTTGAGCGGCAATGATCATGATAAAAAGATAGATTGGGTCGACAGCCCTCGAGAAGATTAAAAAAGAAAGACCAAAACCCAAGAGAACATCAAAAACAGCTTCGATTCTGAGCCTAGTCATGGATTTATTCCGATGATTAGTGCCAAGGTCCCAGTGCGGAATAATATCGAATATGAAATGTGACAGGATCGCAAGCGGTATACCCAGAAGGGGATTTGAAAATTTGGCTGCCAGGCTTGCGCCAATTAGTGCGTGTGCTGTTGCAGTCATATAAAAAAACCAGAAAATTCTGGCTTGGCACATAATATCTTAGCATACTTTTTTAGGTGCAACAAGCTGATGTGAATAGGGTATAATTAACAAACTTCTTTTTAAATGATTGATCCATCAGTAGCCAAATTGATAGTTGTACCGATAGCTATACTTTTAGCTTCCTTTTTATTTTGGCGGGCGGGCAGGCGTGAACTTTTTGAATCTAGCCTGCTTTTCGATTTTTTGATCGTTTCTTTTATAGGCAGTTTAATTTTTGCCCGGGTATTTGATTTTTTGCTTTTCCCCGACATCTATCATTGGTCTCTCAAACGGCTTATTTTTGTTAATTTATATGGCTCATTCAATTTGTGGGGAGCGCTACTTGGAGCAATTATTTTGGGGCAAATTTATGCAAAACTTGCCAAGGTCAATTTTTGGCAGATTTTTGACTTGGGAGTCGCGCCGATTGTATTTGCCGCCATCTTTATTTCCGCAAGTCAAGTAATCGACAATTTTTTATTAAAGAGGGAGATTGGTTTCTCTCTATATTATTTTATTTGCTACTTTTTAATTTTTTGGTTTTTAAAGCGTTTGGAGAGCAAAAAGCGACATCATGGATTTTTCTTTTGTTTTTTCCTGACTTTGGTTTCAATACTTAATTTTTTACCCTTGGTTCTTAAAGATTTGGGTCAGTCTTTCATTGTAGCCCCCTTTTTTATTTTTGGGGTCGTTGCCTGGTACCGTTTAGCCAAAAGAAAAGTGCGGGCAGATTTAAAGATGATCGTTGCAGTGTGTTTGCTTATTCTATTGAAGACACAAAGAATATTAACTTCAGTTAGAGAAGCAGATAGTTTTTCAAGATCCATTGTGCTTTCACCACTTGTCTTGGCAAAGTCGCTTGCAGTTGGTGTAAAATTGTTAGGGCGCGAAATTATTTTTTCTTTGTGGGGTTTAGTAGAGGTCTTCAGAGGAAGAAAATAGACTCAAAATGATTGATTTTAACAAGATTAAAAACAAAGTAAAAAAACAGCAAGCTATAATTCTTTCTAGAATAAGAAGGCTTCGCCATGACGATCCTTTTTCGACGGTAGATAGATCAATTATCGTTGAACCAGGAACTGATGCAGCGGCCCTTTTTGGCCACGAGCAAGTGGTAGTTTTGGAAAATCAGCTAAAGCGCGAACTCAAGGAGACAGAGGCAGCGCTTGCTAAAATCAAGAAGGGAACATATGGTATTTGTGAGAGATGCGGCAAAAGAATTGATCCGAAGCGGCTAGAGGTCAAACCCCAGGCAGTGTATTGCTTGAAATGCAAGAATGAGCTTGAGGCAAAGAAAAATTAACAGGTTCAGTCTTTGGCTACCGGCAGTCCTGTTTGTAATAACTCTCGATCAAATCCTCAAAAATATCGCCCCAAAATTCTTGTCTGTTTATTGCAACGAGGGTATTGCCTTTGGATTTGCGAAAACTCCTTATAGTCAAATAATAGTTTTGGCGGTTTTGTTAATACTTGTATTTTATGCTTCGGGGAGTCGAGAAGTTTCCACTAAGTACGGTTTTGCGTTGATCTTAGGCGGGGGAATTTCCAACTTTATTGACAGACTGACAGCAGGTTGCGTCAGAGACTTTATTGATTTGGGATTCTTTCCAAGTTTTAATCTGGCAGACGCAGCGATAAGTGCGGGGGTCGGAATTTTAATAGCTTTTGTCATTCTGAGACCGAAGGGCGAAGAATCTTAATGTAGACAGATCCTTCGTCGAGTTGGACTCGACTCAGGATGACTTTTCTGGAGGAATTAATGTTATTTAAAGTCATTTTTGAGGATGAGCAGATTTTGGTCGTTGATAAGCCGGCGGGATTGGTTGTTAATCGGTCAGAAACGAACAGGCAAGAAACGCTTCAGGATCAGCTTGTCGATTATTTTAAATTGGGTCATGATTTGGGAATAGGTGACCGGGCTGGAATTGTCCATCGGCTGGATCGGGAAACATCCGGAGTGTTGGTAGTTGCCAAGACCCAAAAGGCATTTGATTTTCTGCAGAAACAGTTTAAAGACAGAAAAATTAAAAAAGAATATGTTGCCTTAGTTCATGGTTTTGTTAAAGAAAAGACCGGATCAGTAGTCGGTGACATTGGACGGATCGGCAGATTTGGCAAATTCGGAGTCGTGGATGAGGGAAGAGAGTCAAGGACTGACTATGAAGTTCAAGAGTATTACCAGCATCGTCTTTTAGGGGTCGGACCTCTGCAGGAACTTACAAAGTCGAGGGTTCGATATTTGCAAAATCACGCCAAAGACTATACTTTACTTCATCTTTTTCCCAAGACAGGCCGGACCCATCAGGTGAGAGTCCATCTTAAAAGTATCGGTCATTCGGTCGTGTCGGATACCCTGTATGCACCGGCCAAACTTTTAAAATTTGATAAGACTTGGTGTCCTCGGCTTTTCCTTCACGCCCAAAAAATCGAATTTGAGAACTTAAAACACAGGCAGGTTGTTTTTGAAGCGCAACTACCTTATGATTTAATTAAAGCGCAAGCTAACTTGAATCTACTGCCCGATGTTTGACTTATCCGAAAGAATATATTTCGTTCTAGCGACAATCTTGATTATTGCCGCCGGAATCGGAATCATTTCGTCGCTTTTCTCCCAACCTTTGATACTAGCCTACATTCTTTCGGGAGCAGTAATCGGTTTCTTGTCCTCCAATTTCGTGGCTATTCCAACTCCAGCAGAAACATTTGGCTTTTTTTCTCAAATTGGCATTGCCCTTATCCTTTTTATGGTAGGGATCGAACTTTCAATTAGCGAGTTGAAAAATATTGGGAAGCCGGTTTTTTTAGCAACACTGTTCCATGCTCTGATAATCGGAACGAGTGCATTTATCCTCTCTTTAATTTTTGATTTTGGAATTTTAGCTTCCTTTTATATTGCCGTGGCCATAATTTTTTCTTCGACTGTGATCGTTATAAAACTTCTCGATCAGCAGAGGGATACAAACTCACTTTACGGCAAAATTACTATTGGTATTTTACTTCTGCAGGATTTATTTGCGGTTATTATTTTGATGTTTCTTGCGGGTATTGGTCCTAAGGGAGTGCCTTTTAACTTTCTAAATTTAGTTCTTACCTTTATAAAAGGAGGGCTATTGGTAGGAGCAATATGGTTTATTTCAAAGTTCGCCCTAAGGCGGATATTTGCTTATGTTGCTTCAAATTCAGAACTCCTTTTTTTATGTACCATGGCTTGGGCCCTAGGTGTTTCCAGTATTTTTAAATTTTCAGGCTTTTCATTCGAGATAGGAGCTTTTTTATCGGGGGTGGCTCTAGCAAATTTGCCATATCGATATTCTATATCTGCAAGAATCGCACCGATTAGGGATTTTTTCATCATAATCTTTTTTATAGTATTGGGCTTGTCTATTGACTTTGCCGCTATTAAGAACATGTTTTGGCCGATTGCTGTTTTTTCAGTTTTCGTTTTAACTGTAACCCCGGTAGTGGTTGCTAATTATCTTGGATATTTAGGATTTGGTAAACGGGTGGCTTTTTTGTCAGGACTGTCACTAGCCCAAGTTTCCGAATTTTCCTTAATTATTGTGGTCGTTGGAGCGAATCTTGGTCATATAAGCGGCGAAATTGTTTCTTTTATTTCCTCTGTAGCTATTTTCACGATTGCTGCCTCTTCTTATTTGATAATTAACGGCGGCAAAATTTACAGGGTCCTTCGCAGTCGAATCAAGATTATTGAGAGAAATAAAGTTGCAATCGGAAATATTTCGGAAAAAGATCTGGAAAATCATCTGCTGCTTGTTGGCGCGGAGCAGATGGGTAGTGATATCTTGGACTATTTAAAAAATAAAGCTAAGGATACAGGGCAAAGTGTTGTAGTGGTTGACTTTAATCCGCAGATTGTCGAAAGTCTGGTAGCCGGTAATTTTAATGTAGTTTTTGGAGATATTTCTGATCCGGAAATTTTAGAACAGTTAAATTTGGCTCGCGCAAAGTTAATAATAACGACTGTCCCTGATCTTGTGGACAACACCAATCTTATAAAGTTCGCAAAAGAAGAAGGCTATACAGGGCCGATTATCTGCGCGTCATACTGGCTTCATGACGCGGTTAAACTGTATGAAGCGGGAGCTGATTTGGTAGTGGTGCCTGAAGATGTGGGTGGCAAGCATGTTGCCAGAGTTCTTTCAGATCATTGGGATAATTTAAAGGCAATTAAAAAGGCGAAAAGTAAACGTTTTGAAGAACTAATCTCCCGCAAAATATTTTAAGCCAGTGTGTTAAAATTTAAGAAAAGAGGTGTTTTTGCCAAATGGGTAATTTCGGAGGATTCTATATCAGCAGGTCGCCTCGGTACAGTCCTTCGACTGCGCTCAGGACTTCATGCCGATGGCGCTTTTCTGATATAAAATTATTGTATTCGCACATGGATATTCATAAAAAATATGAAGTAGGAGAGTAACTAATGGGTACTTACGGTGGATTTTATAAAGGGGAGCGTAAGAAACTAAAAAAAGAGGTTTTGGAAAAAAAGGCTGCAAAAATAAAGCGGATTGCAACAATTCCTCAAGTAGAAATCCTCGGTAAAAAAGGGAAGTAAGTTGTCAGATCTTGACTAAATTTCCAAGGGCAGATTGCTAAGTTGAAGAGAAAGTTCAATGACCACATATCCTGCTTGGAAAAAACGTCAGGTGCAAGCGAAATGGCGAAATTTGGTGGCTTTTTTTATTACGCTCACTCTGGTTTTGGCACTTTTAAATGGACTTTCTAAATCTCTTTCCCTAAATAAGTATTTTGGAAAGTCCAACTGGGATAGTAAATCTTCTTTTGTAGCAGCACTGTCAACAACACCGATTTCTCTTTTGGTTGTTCAAAAAGACCCAAAAAGGATTGTTTTTTTGACGCTTTCTGAAGAGACATATTTAACAACCGGTGAGAGTGAGGAACCGATTGTCAAACTCTCTTCACTTGTTGGAAAAGGCGAAGGAGAGCAACTTTCAAAGATATTGACGGTTGCTTACAGGACTTATATTGGTAGCTATGTGGTTTTTAAAAAGGATCAAAAAATAGATAAGGATATGGTTCAAAAATGGTTTAAACAATATGCGTCTTTACTTACTCCTTTTGCTATTTTGACTGGTGGTATAAATGGTGAAGTTATGAACACTAATATTACTCGTATTGACCAGTTTAAATTGTGGTGGCAAGTTAAAGGGATTAGTCTTAAAAATGTGGATTTGGTTGATCTTTCACAATATAGAGAGGAAATGCTTGTCTTTGATAACCAAAAAGTTCTAGGTGTTGATGGTGTTGTCTTGCACCAGGTAATAAAAAAATATTTGGGAAATTTAGAGATTGAGAAAGAAAATTTAAAAGTTTTAATTACTAATTCAACAGGTGTACCGGGGGCAGGGCAGTTGGCTGCGGATTTTGTTACCAGTGTTGGCGGCAGCGTGGTCGAGGTTGACACCTCTTCTAGTAACCTAAGTAAAACCTTTATTCAAACTGAGGATAAGAATAGCTACAGCGCAAAATATTTGGCAAAAATGTTTGATTGTGGTATAAATGGCGCGCCAGAAGGTGGGGAAGGAGCTGATATTACTCTAGTAATTGGGCAAGATTTTACCGCTAGATACTTCAAATGATAATCTTCGTAGTTTTAGGGATTTTTATACTACTTGTTTCGTTTATTGTTGCTTTTGCTTCTTTAATTTATGAGCAGAAGAGAAACATCGAGGTCAAAGAAGACCTGGAACCTATAAAGGACAGCGGAGTAAACCAGGAACAGGTGGATCGTGCAGTAGTTTCTGATGTATCTGGTACAAGCGATATTAAAAGAGTCGAGACTTTTGAAGAAGACCGTCTAAAAACAGCAGCCACAGAAATCTTTCCATGGGAACAAGACAAAGCTAATACACCTGCTCCAAGGCAGGATTTCGTTACGTTCCCCGAAAAAACAAAACCGGTACAAAGATTGAATGGGGTAATTTCTGTCAAGGATATGCTTAGTAAATCTTAGCCTAGTCTTCCGAATAAGGGTTCTGATTTTCCAGAAATGAGGGTTGATTAAAAAACTTCGCTGAGCGGTAAGCTTCCCTTATAAAAACAGTTAAAGTTTTTGAACTTACGCACTTTATATAAGTTTCATATTTATTGCCGCCTGCAATATAAGTAAGAAGTTTGTGGGCTAAATCGTCAGGCAGTGCACCCAAATACATCCCATCGCTAGCCATTACCGTCACTGCATGTTTTTTGAGGTTTAAAAACATCTGGTCCCCGCAATTAAATGAACAGAGAACTGCTGGAGGGGCCAGATTTATAAGATTAACTATTTTCGTCTTGCCAGGTTCAAAAAGAAAGATATTGGAAAGGTTTGTGCTTTCCCTGGGACTGTTACTGTTTGAGTGGCCGTTTTGCTTGGTAACCTTTTCCAGATTTTTGCGGGCGATTATATTATAAGGATCTATTTGGAGAATCTGTTTGTAAATTTTTTGAGCTTTTACCTTTTCTCCCAGACAAGTGTAGGCATAGGCCAGACGATTAAGAGCGTCAACCTCGCTTGAGGCTATCTGGAGAATTTTTTTGTTAATTCTTATAGCCTCGTTCCAGTTTGCACAAAGGGCGACTTTTATAGCCAGTTGAGCCAGAGTTTCCTTATCAGCAATGTTTTGCCAAGTTACGGATGCTACTTGTGGCATGGAACTAAATTAGATAAAAGGGGAATGGAAGTCAATGGGTGAAAATTCTGAGACATTATTGAGAAAATTGAGTACTCAAGGTGTTCAAAGAGGTTTTTTTAAAAAAAATTTTCAAAAAGCTTGACTTTCAAGTTTTAGAAGAGTATATTTTTCGATCATGGAGAGACCTATAGGTGACCAAACCCAATTTGTCCCAAGCGTGACTTTTGAAAACCTATATGGTGATAGTAGACTAGCCCTTGACGCTTTAGAAAAAGATCTAGGAAGAGGGATTAAAGAAACACAAAAACTAAACGCTGACTGGGCCGAAGACCAGCTAAGAGTCTTAAGAAAAGATCGCAGAGAACCCTTATTGGATATTTTGCTGGTTGATGAAAATGGTCAGATACTCAGGGCTATTTCTACATACTGGTCATACGCACGCAATGCGCAACTTGCTTTATCTCCTACCGATTTAGCCCAGTTCACTGTAAAGAATAAAAAAATAGTTTATCCGTTAGTACCCCAAAATGATTCTGCACTTTTCTGGTTGGCTAGGGATGAAGGTAGGGTTCAATCAGCATTACAAAAATATTTTGGTGAAGTAGAAGTGGGGGATTATTTAGCAGCTCATCCAGCTGCAAGTGAAATGACTGGGTCTGTTAGACTAGCATGGGTACAAAAAGGAAGGGCTGGCAAAAGTAAGTTTGCAGATGAAGGTATAATTTTTGGCAATTTGGGTTTCTGGGTGAATCGAAAGCTCAGACTTGGCAATTCTGGACCTGGTATATATGTTCAAAGAGTCCGTTTTGATGACTCAAGGTTGCTCCCAGAAGATACGTATATCTCGCCGTTAGATCCAACGCAAGTTAACAAACGTGGTGGAAAGGTGATGGAAGACAAATATCCTAATGTGAGAGTGATTAGGGTAGATCCAGTATTATCAAAGCATGACTTTATTCCACTTGCACTAAATTCTTCTCCGAATTCTGAATATCCAGTTGTACTTAGTTATACAACTGCAAGACCATGGCTTGACTGGGTGCCCAAGCATGGGGGCGTAAGTTCTTAACTTTGACCGGGTCCCATACTATCAGGGATCCAACCCCTAAGACATTTGCTTTTCTAATCACCAGAGTGTATATTCCCAGACTATGAGTGCGGAGAGAGTGTTTGTTCCATATGAGGAGAGAGTTGCCACTGTTGTTGGCCGTAAAGGAGCTCTAGGGAGTAGAGTATTTCCATGCTACCAAGAAGCAGGCTTTAGAGAGGTTCATGGTTGTGAGCAAGGTGATCCCTTTTTAGATTTTGTTAACCGATCGACTGATTTATTTCTAGCTGTTGACGATGCAGAGGTAATCTCTCTTTTAGAAATTGCCAAATTCCATTTAGGCCCCCAACATACAATTCTTGACGGTGCAAGCAATAAAAGCAATGCAATCGATATTTACCTTGATGTAGATAGCAGAGGAGCAAGTGTTTGTCCGACACATCTCGGCGCCAGGCCAGACCATCCCTGGCAAGGTATGAAATTTTGGTTATGTCGGGTTGGTCAGAATTGCGAAAGAGGGATTCGCACAGGGATGGATTTATTTATAGCAAGGAATGTGGCAATAGATGTAATCGATGTTGAAGAGCATCAAAAGATAGAAATAGATCAATGTGTAACTTTTTTAACTGCTTATGTTGTTTCTGAAACACTTCGAAGTTTGGGGATTCCTCTTAAAGAATTCGATTGTTTCGCAACCTTAAATGCAGAATTTTTAGCGCTGCTTGCCGGAAGAACACAAGGCCAAGGGGTTAAGGTTCCTTCAGAAGTCTTATTCCGACAAGATAGAAAGTTTGAAATAATCGGGGCGCTACAAGCGGCCTTAGAAAGATTAAAGCAAGCTTTATCTGATAGGGAAGAATTAGAGAAATTGATGCAAACAAATATCGATTATCATGACAACCCCGAAGGATTAATTGGCCAATTATTCAGAAAAGCGGGAATAGTAGGGTCAAGAAACGCCAATCTTAGAATGTGTAGTTTAAGCTTCAGAATAACCAGGGATAGGCCGGGGAAACTGAGGGATGTTCTCAAGCCATTTTTTGTGGAAGATGTTAACTTGACTGCAATTGATTCAATGCAGGGTGAAATTACTGAAGAAGAAAGACTAAGAGGTGTCGATCCAGACGGGATTATCGACTTTGACATTGGTGTTAATCCCAAAACAATCAATCCAGAAAAGGCTCGCAGGATAAAAGAAACACTGTGGGCAATGGGCTGTCAGGTTGCGGATTTTCCCTTTGACAAAGAAAATTCACAATAGAACTTCACAAAAAATTGACTAAATTCTATAATAGGCGCAAAGGAGTTTTATGAGCGGACATTCGAAGTGGAGCCAAATATTAGCAGGTAGTCTTGGCACGCTTCGTCGTGCCAATGGCGCTCCTCTGATATTTGCGACCATAAGGAGGATTTCCTATGTCAGGTCATAGTAAATGGTCGCAAATTAAAAGGCAAAAGGGAGTGGCGGATGTTAAACGCGGCCAGACATTTACCAAAATGGCTAACGCGATTACGATCGCCACAAGGGAAGGCGGAGGCGGTGATCCGGCAAGTAATTTTAAATTGAGGTTAGCTATTGATCAGGCCCACGCTGCCAATATGCCCAAAGAGAATATCCAGAGGGCGATTGACAGAGGTCTAGGCAAAGGTGGAGGAGCAGGGCAACTCGAATCTGTCGTTTATGAGGGCTACGGACCTGGTAAAGTTGCATTAGTTATTGAAGCAACAACTGACAATAAAAATCGTACTACATCCGAAGTCAAAAATCTTATTGAAAGACTTGACGGTTCTTTTGTTTCTCCGGGGGCTATTTCCTGGATGTTTGCAGACCAGGGACAAATTACTGTCTCAAAAGAGGGTAAGAGTCTGGATGTGGTCTTTGACCTGGCAGCCGAGGCCGGAGCTGAGGATGTTGAAGAGGCCGGGGACGAGATTCTTGTCTATACAAAGCCACATGAAGTCGAAAGCGTAAAGAGTCAACTAGTTGAAAAAGGTTTGGTTGTCAAAAACGCTGAAATTTCTAAAGTTCCCACAACGACAGTTCAAGTAACCGACGCCGATATTGCCAGAAAAATTTTAAACCTGATGGAAAAATTAGAAGAACTGGACGATATCCAAAAAGTCTGGAGCAATTTCGATATTCCGGATGAGATTTTAGAAAAAGTTTGAAAACGTCATTCTGAGGCGGAGGCCGAGGAATCTTGATTAAATGGAGCCCGTTTATTCTGCGGATGACTTGTCTCGGTCGAGGGAACTGAGTCCTGGGCCAAAGTCTATATCATAGGCTTTTCCTTTTGTTACCAAACGTAAAACAACATTTCCACCCTGGTCTAAACCGAGCATTGACTCATGGTTAGCTGGAATCTCACTTCGAGGTTTAATGCTCCGGTTTACACCGATGGAGCCCCCGTCTTCCACACTCATAATACGTTTATCATACTGTTGGTTCATGTTCCCTGCTTGACAGCCTCAAAACTTTAACCTGACAAAATACTGACACCCCTTTTTGCTTGATGAGAAGCTCTTCCTGCCTGTATGATTAGGGGCGTGGGCAGTCCGATAATTGAGGTTAAATATCCAATAAAGTTCAGGGAAGAAGACGCGAAGATTTTAGGCGAACATGTCAGGCTTCGGCATAATGTTAACTTAATCGGCGCAAAAAGAGTCGGAATCGGCGATTTTTTAAATTTCTTTCTTTATCACAAGGACATCGCCAGAAAATATATCGACAGACACCACAAGCATCTTTTGATCCCGGTGGATTTGAACGATCTTGTTGAGATTAAACTTTTTGCCTTTTGGACTCTGACTTTTAAAAGAATTGTTGATGCCGTAGGGAGTTTACCGGTCGAGCCAAGCGTCAAAAAACAGATAAACGGGCTATTTTTAACTTCGATTCAGGAAAGCGATCTATTTTTAACCGTTGAAAATTTAAGAAAATCATTAATTGAAATCGCCAAGACGGGTATCCTTCCTACAATTTTTTGGTTGCGTTTTGACAGAATAAGCGAAATTACACCCATTGATTTTTTCGCCAATCTTCAGGGTTTAAGAGAAGCAACCGGTCAGAAATTATGTTTTGTTTTGACAAGTTATCGCGAAATTGGAAAGATAACACCTAGGCTTACCGAGAAATTACTGCCTATTTTTATTCACAATTTTTACATCAAGCCGGCAGGGGAAAAAGACGCCAAGGTCATCTTACATGAGCTAGTTAGGAAATATCATCTGAAAATAAGTGGGAAATTGGCCAAAAAAATAATCGAGGTTAGTGGCGGTCATGCCCAATATCTTTATTTAACTCTGATTATTTTGGCGCAGTCGCTCAGAGACCAAAAGGTCGATGAGAAAATCCTTCTGGAATTAATAAGCGGTGACGAACGATTGATTTTACAATCGGAGGAAATTTGGGACAGTTTGTTTGACGCGGAAAAAGATGCGATAGGTCTTATTACGGAAGGTAAAAAAGTCGGCGCGGATTTACGATTCAATGCGAAATATATATGGGAAACAGGCTTAGTTTTGAGAAAGTTTGACAGGCGGCAAATTTTTAGTCCGATTTTTGGCGCATATGTTCGCGAAAACGGGAAAGGTAAGGTCAACGGAAGTGTCGAATTAACCAAGAAAGAAAATCTTCTATTTTCTCTTCTTTTGGCTAGTCAAAACGAAGTTTGCGAGAGGGAAAAAATCATAGAGGCAGTTTGGGCAGAATATGAAGATTTGGGAGTTTCCGATTGGACGATTGATAAACTGGTGGCAAGGTTGCGAAATAAACTAAAAGAGCAGGGAAGCGATTTTTCGGTAATTACAGTTAAGACAAGAGGGTATAAGTTAGTTTCGACTAAGCCAAATCCATCCTGAATTCCCAGCCCCATTTGGTAAAGCCCAACTTTTCGTAAAATTTATGAACGTCTTCGCTTGCAAATCGGGAAGTCCCGACAACTTTATAACAGCCTTTTTCTCTGGCTAGTTCTATAAGTTTATTTAAAAGGGCAGTGCCGACTCCTTTTTTCCGGGAATTTTTATCTACCACTAGCCCCTCCAGGAAAGCATAGGGTTTTCCGTAAGCCGGTATTGGGAAGTAAAGGAGTGTGGCCGAGCCGATAATTTTATTATTCTGTTTTGCAACTACAATGTCACAGTGGGCCGCATCGATTAAGTCTACGAGGATTTTTTTGGCATCTGCGTGAGGCTCTTTGACTCTGTAGACTTGGTCTTGAAGGGCCAGAATGCCCTCAAGGTCGTCTTTCGTAGCCAATTTGATTTGCATAGCACTATTTTAACTTATTTTTAGTTATAATCTCTACATAGCGGAGGATTGCCTCAAGATGAAGCTTTACGAGTTTGAAGGACATCGGATTCTTGCAAAAGTCGGGATAGAAAGCCCTTTTTTTGTTGCTTGTTCGAATTTAGACGAGGTAAAACAGGCTCGCAAACGTCTTAAATTTCCAATGGTTGCCAAAGTGCAAGTACTTTCCGGCAGGCGGGGCAAGTCTGGCGGAGTAAAATTTCTCTCAAACGAGAAACAACTTTTAACCTTTGCAAAAGAAATGTTTGGGAACAAATTTAATGGGGAGGACGTCAGATTTATAAGTTTTTCTAAAAAAATCGAGATCGAAAAAGAACTCTACCTTTCGATTGCCTACGATACTATCAAAAAAAATCCCTTTTTTCTTTTTTGTGAAGAGGGTGGCGTTGATATCGAAGAGGTAAAAAAGAGGAGTCCTGAAAAGATTGTTAGAGTAGATATTGATTCGTTGACCGGACCGACGAAAAAGAATCTGGAAGCGCTGTTTAGGCATGAACTCGTCGATTTTGCAACCCGTCTTTGGGATGCTTTTTGGCGATTTGATTGCCGTATGGTGGAGATTAACCCGTTAGCACTTGTCAGAGAATCTGGATCTCACCCCCGGATTGAAGTCAAGACGAAATCTGGGGTGCACCTCGGGGATGGGCATAGTTATGTCGCTATTGATGCCAAAATCATCCTTGACGATGCAGGTTTGGCAAGACATCGCGATTTGGATGTTTTGCCAAAGGGCGCAGCGAGTGCGGTACCGACAGAGAGAGAACTGGCAGCAAGAAAGGTTGATGAAGGTGACTGGCGGGGAACCGCCGGCTCTATTTTTATTGAGCTTGACGGTGACATCGCTGTTTTAGCGTCCGGCGGCGGAGCCAGTCTTTTGACAATGGATGCGCTGACTTCAGCCGGCGGTAAAGGGGCAAACTATACTGAATATTCTGGTAATCCACCGGCAGAAAAAGTTGAAAAATTAACAAAAATTACTTTGGATAGAGAAAATCTCAGCGGGTGTTTAGTTTGTGGAGCAGTAGCCAACTTTACAGACATTTATGAAACCTTAAAAGGTTTTACTGAGGGTTTAAGGCAGGTCAGACCAAAGCCAAGTTATCCAATCGTCATCCGACGGGGAGGTCCGGGACAGGAGAAGATATACGAAGTAATTGGCAAGATTGCCCAAAAAGAAGATTACGACATTCATCTTTTTGGGCCTGAGACACCGATATCAGTTGCGTGTCAAAAGATGGTAGAACTATCTAACGACTATAAAATTCGAAATCCGAAGTACGAAAGTAAAATCGATTCGTATGATTAGTATCCATTAGTATATTGGTATCAATGCTAATATACGAATTTATGCTAATTATACAAATATGAGTATATGGCCATTTTAGTCAATAGAGATACGCGAGTTTTAATTCAAGGAGTTACAGGTAGATCAGGAACGCAAGTTACGGGCGAGCTATTGGACTATGGTATGAGAGTACTTGCAGGAGTAACTCCGGGTAAGGGCGGCCAAGAGATAGAGGCGGTGCCGGTTTTTAATTCAATCAAAGAAGCGGTTGAACAAATCGGACCAGTTGACGTCTCGATGGTTTATGTTCCGCCACTTCTTGCTTATGAAGCAGCGATTGAAGCGATTGAAGCGCAAATTCCCTTAATCCACATTTTCGCCGAGAAAATTCCGATTTTTGATACTTGCCGAATTCTTTCGATGGCCGCTAAAAAAAACGTCCGGGTTTTAGGACCGGCTTCAGTCGGAGCAATTTCTCCAGGCGAAGGTAAGATTGGTTCAATCGGCGGACCCAAGCCGGAGGCAGTTTTTTCAAAAGGACCGGTCGGTGTAGTTTCCAGGTCTGGCGGGATGTGTGCCGAGCTTGGTCTTTTAATTTCAAATGCCGGTCTTGGGCAGTCAACGGTTGTTGGTATCGGCGGGGATTTGCTTATTGGAATGGACTTATCCGATGTGCTTTTGAATTTTGAGGCAGATGCGCAAACAAAAGTTGTGGTGGCTTTTGGTGAAGTTGGGGGTAGTCAAGAGATAGAAGCTAGTAGACTTTTGAAAAATGGCCAGGTAACTAAACCTGTAATTGTTTTTCTGGCAGGAACTTTTGCTGAAAGTTTGCCAAAAGATACCAGTCTTGGTCATGCCGGAGCTATTGTCGGTCTGGAAACAACAATGAAGGAAAAGATCAAGACGCTTAAAGATTGCGGTGCAGTTGTTGCCGAAAAATTTGAAGACATACCATTACTAATTAAAAAGTCTCTATAAACATCCTTATAAATATCTGAAAGCCCTGTTTAGCATTATTGATTTTGATTTTGATGATTATTTATATTCGCTCGCAGAACACCGTGGACTATTAGTCCACGGATGAGGAGCGAGAGAATACATACTTCCGAGGAGCGGGATGTTCTGCTCGCTCATGTAAACTTAAAGAACAATACCGAGGGCTCTTAGCCCTCGGAAGTTTATAATATTTGTATCCGTGAATTAATTCATAGATACAAATGGCGCAAATTTCTAAAAGACAATTAGGCAGGAAACTTGAGTTGAAAGTTTACGATTCTTTTTGGAGAGTAATAGCAAATATTAAAAATAGAGAAGAGGTCTCTGACTTTTTTTCCGACTGTTTGACTCGAACCGAGCGGGTTTATTTGGCAAAAAGGATGGCTATCGCGGTACTTTTGTCAAAAGGTTATGATTACCGATCTATAAGTAATATGTTAAAAGTTTCCACAGGGACGGTGGGAAGAGTGGCAAGTAAAATAGAAGAGAAAGGCTGGAAACTTTTTGTCAGGAAACTCGAGGGTTTAGAAGATTGGGATAAGTTTTGGCATGATATGGAGAAACTTTTGATGAGGTCTACAGGTGCAGGGAGAAGGATGTTTTTAAGCGAGGAAGAAATCGAAGGTATCGTCAGGAAGCATAAAAGATTGTCTTCATGAATTAATTCATGAAGACAAGGTTCTTTTTGATTTTAAAAATGTAGTTTTAAGTTTCATGACTGAAAGAGAAGATCTCGATTCTGATTTTGAACTCACCAGGGGAGTTTGCTTTTCAGGGCGAAGATGGGCGAAGCTAGAATGATTAGCTGAATTTAGGTATACTTAAACCGTGATGCCAAAGCCGTACCGGACTTCAATAACCACCCATGCTGATGGTTCACCTCATGTATACGGTTATGATCTGACAAAGCTTGCCGGGAATACCTCTTTTGCCAAGGCTATCTACCTTATTCTTAAAGGTCAAATGCCGGATAAGGCGAGCGAGAAGATGTTTGAGGCGATGTTAACGATCGCTATCGATCACGGTGTTGAACCTCCATCAGTTGTTGCTGCAAGAAACGTTTCTTCGGGCGGTAGTCCAATTCAGGCGGCGGTTGCGGCCGGGGTACTGGCGCTTGGGGAATTTCACGGAGGAGCAATTGAGAAGGCGATGGAAAATTTTAAAAAATATCAGGGTGTTGGGGTTAAGATAATGGTTGATGATTTTAACAAAAATGGCGAGCGTATTTCCGGTTTCGGCCATCGACTATATGCTGACGATCCCAGAACGCAAAGGCTTTTAGAAATTGCCAAGGAACTTGGTTTTTTCGGTAAATATGTCAAATTTGCTCTTGAAGTTGAAGCAGAAATTTCCAAAGAGTCAAAAAAATTACCTCTTAATATCGACGGATGTTTTTCAGTACTGCTCTTGGAAATGGGATTCAATCCCAAGGTCGCCAACGGTATTTTTATAATTGCCAGAACACCGGGGTTGGTGGCTCACGTAGTTGAGGAAACCTTGCGTGAGAAACCGGCAAGGCGGTTAACCGAAAACGATGTGGAATATGACGGACCAAGACCGAGACGGTAAATTGATCTAATATCAGCTAAACTTCAATTATTATAATTAATATAAAAATCTAATGAAGTTTACTGATATATCAGATTCGCCGAAGGCGAAGGCTGATATTAACCTAATGACTTAACAAAATCCTAAACTCTAAATTCTAAACTCTAAACAATATCAAAATTCAAATGTTCCAAAAAATAATTAAACTTAAAATTGTTTTGAATTTTGTATTTTGATTATTTGGATTTATTTAGGATTTAGGATTTAGAAATTAGAAATTTCAAATATGATTATTTTTGGCATTGATCCTGGGACAGCTACAACTGGCTATGGGGTTATAAAGAAAGTTAAAAGCTCTCTCGAATTGGTAGATTACGGGTGCATAAGTACATGTAAAGATGACCCAATGCCCTTGAGGTTATATAGTATCCAAAAATCTTTAAAGAGCTTACTCAGACAGTTTAATCCTGATTGTGTTGTTGTAGAGCAATTGTTCTTTGGTGCGAATTCCCGTACTGCAATGACTGTTGGACAAGCAAGGGGAGTAGTGCTCTCGTCCGTTGCGTCCTATAGGCTTCCCATATTTGAATACCAGGGATTACATGTTAAACATACTTTAACTGGAAATGGCAGGGCAGACAAAAAAGAAATCCAAAAATCGGTGATGAAATACTTGAGAAAAAGAACATTGAGAAAACCGACAAACGGATATCTTGACGACGCAGCTGATGCCTTAGCCGTGGCAATTTGTCATGCGATTAAGATTAAAGGTAACAAAAGTGTCAAAGCTGACAAAAGTGTCAAAGGCTAGCTGCTTCTGATACTTCTGATACTTTTGATACTTTTGATACTTTTGATACCTCTGGAGGTGGGGAAGTGACGATATTTAAGCCATTAAAAAAAATATTCTCGGGATTTATTTCCTGGGAGATAACTAAAAGGCAGAAGTTTATTCTGATGTCTTTTTTTTTGACAGTCGTTTTAATTACGACTCAAACAGTCGGCGAAAATTTACGATATCAGACGATCGGTTTCTTAGCAATATCTGCCGCTTTTTTGGCGATCTTCGCTCTTTGGGGTGAACTCTCGGGGATTAAGTATTTTTTACTTCTTTTATTGCCTGTATATTTTGTGGCTGGAGCCTCACTTTTTTATTTTTTACTGCCGGTTAGATGGTTAACCAGGTTGCCTTTTGCATTTCTTTTTGGAATTTCTGTTTATCTTCTAATGTTAACCGCAAACATCTATAACGTGGCTGCGATACGGACAATCGCGCTACTTCGCGCTGCTCATGCTGTTGGACTTCTGTTTTCCCTGGTATCGACTTTTTTTCTTGCCAATGTCCTTTTTTCACTGCATCTTCCATTTTATCTTGTGTCAGGGGGTTCAATTTTAATAACCTTACCGATTTATTTAGTAGGGCTTTGGTCTTATGAGCTTGAGGATTTTCTTTCCCGAAAGGTTTTCGTCTATACTGTTGTTTTTACTTTTGTGACAGCCCAAATCGCACTTGTGCTTTCATTCTGGCCGATCGCGCCGATAAATGGGGCTTTGCTTTTGGCTACAATTATGTATGTTCTTCTGGGTCTTGCGAGGTTGGATTTTGAGGGAAGGTTAAAAAGTAGGGTGGTCTGGGAACATGTGGTCGTGGCTTTTGTCGTTTTTGTGATTATTTTGATGACGACACGGTGGGGAGGCTAGGGATTTTGGTCTTTCCGGTATTAACAATAAGCATCTTTTTATTTTTAGGTAGTCTATCTTTCATTTGTAACATTAAGGCGAGTCCGGCAATTCCAGAAGCTTCACAGCTGATTTTTTGTGATGACGCAATCTTAATTGTCTCATCTAAGAAATTTTCTTTTATCAGGTAAACATTTGATTCCGGGCCGCAGAATCCCGCATATCTATATAATCGTATCCATTGCTCATCGTAGTGTACAAAAGGCAGGTGTGGGGAATAAAGCTTGTCGGCTTTTGAATTCGGGTTATTGGTTGTAGCGCCCATAAAGTTGCATCTTCGCAGTATTTCAACGTTCCCTTTAAATCGGGGATCGTGATTTTCTGTTGAAACCTCTTTCTTGTTAGTATTCAAAATATTTTCATACAAGTTTCCAGTACCAAAGGGGATAAAAACATAATCCGGGTTGTTGTTAATAGTTTCATAGCTCATCCAGTCATAAAACCTGGTTGTCGGGTCTAGCGCCTCATTTGAAGTTATATCAAAACCTTCAGGGTTATGAGTCAGAGTTAGAATTTCCCGCCAACTATACGGCTTTTTGGACAGGTCTGTTTCGTAGATCTCGCAGCCTATTTTCTTAAGAGTTTTTAGGATATTGGGTTCAATAAAATTGACATCGACTAAAACTTTTAGATTTGGTAATTGGTATTTTTTCAATTGTGTTTGGATAGCAATTGCAGCAGAGCCGGAGGAGATAATTGACATCTGAGGTAATGGTCCTTTGATTTGGCTGCATTTTTTGGCTAGTAAAAAATCACGGTAAGTGACAGCAATTTCCCAGGCCATTCGATCTTTGTGAGTGCCAGTTGGGTTAATACTTTCGTCTTTTAGCCAGACATTAGAAAAATCGCGGACTTTTATTCTATATGTAGGCGTTGCCGGGAATTTGGGGTTATCGGGAGGGAATTCCGGTTTTTTGGGATTGTTTTCAGAGGCGACAAATATTGACTTTAATAACTTTTCCTCTGCTTTTGATAGAGACATATTGTGACCAAATAATAACACTATTGAATTTTACACTTCAAGTTACAAAAGCCCTATAGTTTGACATGACTCTTTGGATTTTATATAATCTCACTTGAGATGAGTGCAGAAAGAACGGTAAGTACAGGTTTAATCCCACCCGTAGAGTCGGTTACAGGGACCGGGGAAGCAGCACAACCCGTTTTTAAAAAGACGCCTTTGATGCGCAGGATAGAGGAAAGATGTGCTAAGCCTGGTGAACCAATCGACGAATTTCTTCATAGATTGTACGTTGATAAAAGTCAAAGTCTCACAGCAATTGCTCAGGCATTTCGTGAAAGCGATTGTAGTGTAAATTACACTACAATTGGTCGTTGGCTAGAAAATTTTTTCCCCAAAATTCAAATAAGAAGAGGATATCTTGGGCAAGATCCTGAAAGAAGAAGACAAATGTCTCAGAGAATCAGAAAATCTCGGGTAAGTAATCCTGATATGTACAGGAGGTTAAGAGAGGATAGAAGGAGACGTTTTGAGGAAAACGTAGCCAGATCATTTGGTAAAGATCCTAGAGAGTTTGTAACTCGGATGGTTGTAGGCGAGAATCTTTCTGTGCCAGAGATAGCCACCAGGATTGGGCAATCGACTTATTTTGTTAGGAGAGTAGTTAGAGAATACAAAGTTGAACCTAAACCCAGACGTCGAAGGCTAATACACAATGAATTTGAAGAAAGAAGAAAAATGATAAGGCAGGCAAATGACGACGGATTGCTTGAGCGATTAACTCCCGAGCAGCGAAAGGTATTATTAGCCCGTTATCCCGAGGAGGGCATTGTTCCTACACAAATAGAAGTTGCGCGGGGTTTGCATTTAACCTTCCGCCAGCAAGTCTGGCAGTGTGAAAGAGATGGCCTTGCCGATATCGAAAGATTATTAGCATTGGACTCTAACCGCACAACCAACCTATAGTTTTTATTGGGGAAGAGGGAGGTTAACATTTGACATTTGACAATTGACAAATGACATTAGGTACAAGTTAGCTTCAAAAATTTTTCCAAAAAAATAAAGGCAGGGCAGGCGGAGTAGGGGGTGTAGTTTACATCAAGCGAAGCGAGATGATATAGTTTGATACAAAGCGTGAAAAAGGGTCAAAGGAAAGCGTGAAAAACATTATCGAGTCATAGACTATTAACTATAAGGTGTTGTTGATTTCTACCTGCAAAGTTATAATCGGGCTTGGACATAGAGAACTATAAGGTTCTTTATTCTCTAAACTCAGCCTTGGGTCTCTTTTTAAGCAGATGATGACTATGGGTGCTAAGGGTTCAAAATAGCGTTTTGAGAGGTTTCGGGGGAAGTGCCTTTTGAGGGCACAATTGACAATTAACAATTGACATTTAACATTTTTCTTTTGCATCTTTTGTCCTATTACTCCCTACGGAAAAGAGACTAATGTTGCTGTTGCCTATACGTCGCACAATGATACTTTTGCGACGTAAGTCGTGCGCGAATAGGGCGCAAAGCTGGTTTTCTGGTTGCTGTTCTCTGGTTGCTGTTTTCTGGTAATTATTCCAATTTTCTTATTTTTCAACTTTCAACTTTCAACTTTCAACTTGACCATTTTGATCCATTTATCCCCTATTCTTTAGGGTTTGCCTTTTTTAGATTCTCTTTTACCCCGTAAGATTCACTAAGACGAAAAATAAGAACGAACGAGGTTGTTACGAACGATGCGAAAGCCATTTTAACAAAAAACGGCCGTTTAAAGGTCGATAATAGGCTCATCGTACTTGAAAAGGCTGTCAAAATAAGCTAAAATTGGGATTCATGAGTCCCAAATCAGCAAAAAGAAGTTCTCCACCCTTCGATAGAACTCAGGGTCTAAGGATAAATTATAATCTGCCCGAAATTGAGAATAGACTTGAAAAATTTATTTACGATGTTGAAAACGAAAGTCGGTTAGTTAGGGCCGGATTAAAAGAAAAAGCAGAAACGGTCAAGATTTATCAGAAATATAAAGATCTCTTCAGTCGGGAAGTTCTGGAAGTAGTTAAGAATCAGATAGATCAAACAAGAGGAAGTTCTTCACTCTTCGGTGGATCCAGCGATAGCCGGAGAAATCGAGAAGTTCGATTGGAAATATTAGAGCGGATATATTTTACTTTAGTCTCCGGTATTATAGGATTTAAAACCGCGAATCTTGATGATGCTATAAAGACATATTTTTCCAAAGCCAAAGTAAAAATTGATAGTGAAGAATTGGCCTATTTTCAATTATCACCAAAAATCGCCAAAGAGCCGATTTTTATAAAACGCGAAAAGTATGATGATTCGGCCGAAAAAGTAATTGTCAAGATTAACCCCAAGCAATTAGCAGTACTTCAAGAAGAGATAAGAATTCTCAAAAGTTTAGGTTTTTCCGGCTACCTTAATTATTATTCTCAGGCTAAGAAAGTTGATTATGCTGATTTTTTTCAAATTGTTCAAAAGATTAAGAAAGAAACGGATAATCTGTGGGAGAAAACGATGTCAAAAGTTTCCCAGGAGATTTTCGGGAAGCCATTTAAAAATATTCGCGCATGCCACCTTCTTTATTTGCGGTCGATGTCTCTATATGACAACTTTTATCCAAAAGAAAAAGTCGTGGCGGTATTTTTGGAATTTACCAAAGGTTTGGGACTTTTCGATCTTCTCTCAACTGTTAATATCGATGATAAAAATAGACCCTCCAAAAATCCAAGAGCGTGGTGTTCTTGGCCAAAGCCCCCTGAAGAAGTTCATCTGCAAATTAAACCGATTGGCGGCGAGCAGGATTTTGAAGCGATGCTTCACGAAGGCGGGCATGCTCTTCATGGAGCCGGAATTTTCAAGTCTTTGCCTTTTGCTTTCAGGAATATTTCAAGGTCTAACGCACTCACTGAAACTTACGCTTTTATTCTGGAGGATTTGGTTTTTGATCCCCTATGGCTTTCCTCTTTTCTTAATGTCAGCGCATATACGGCAGAGAGGATCAAAAAACACGCGTATTTTGTCAATTTAATGCTGCTTCGGCGATATCTTGGCAAGTTTTCTTACGAGTATGAGATGTTTTCAAAAGCAGAATTGTTCAAAGGGCCAAGTTTATATGCTAAAAACCTTCAATCTACAACTGGGTTTGTGTCTCAAAAGACTAATTGGCTTTGGGATATGGATAGCGGTTTTTACAGCGCTGATTATCTAAGAGCTTGGATTGGTGCGGCTCAATTAAAAGATTGTCTGACAAGCCGTTTCGGTAAAGAATGGTTTTTGAACAGAAAGGCTGGGACATTTTTGAGGAATCTATTTTCAAAAGGTCTCCAAGATGAACTGGAAGAAGTTGTGGCAAGAATGGGTTATAAACCGTTTGATATCAGTTTTCTGATAAAAGGATATAAAGAGGTTTTAGATTAAGAAATCATCGTACCGATTTTTTGACCCTCAATTGCTTTTTGGATGTTATTTTCCTCGTTCAGATTAAAAACCAGAACCGGAATTTTGTGGTCCATGCAAAGTGAGAGCGCGCTGTTATCCAAAACTCCAATCTGTTTGTCTGTGATTGCGTTTTTGAACGACATGTGATCAAATTTTTTGGCATCCTTAAATTTTTTAGGATCTTTATCATAAACTCCGTCAACTTTGGTAGCTTTAAGAATTATTTCGCAATTAGTTTCTAATGCACGTAGGGCTGCAGTGGTATCGGTTGTAAAATAAGGATTACCGGTGCCGCCGGCAAAAATGACGACTCTCCCCTTTTCCAGATGGCGGATTGCTCTGCCTCTGATATATGGTTCGGCGACATCTTTAATTTCAATGGCCGAAAGGACCCGTGTTTTTTGTTTTTCTTTCTCTAAGGCTGCCTGAAGAGCCAGTGAATTCATGATTGTTGCCAGCATGCCTATGTAGTCGCCGACAGTCCGTTCAAGGCCATGATCGGCTGCTGCGGTACCGCGGAAGATATTACCGCCGCCAACGACAATAGCAATTTGGGAGCCCACCTTTTGAGCCTTGACGATTTCCTTTGCTAGCCACTGGGTAAATTCAGGATCAATCCCGTATTCTCTTTTGCCAAGAAACATTTCACCGGAAAGTTTTAGAAGAACGCGTTTATACTTAGGTTGGGCCATTTAGTGTAATTGTAACAACTAATTAGTTTCGTGTCGATGGTTCTGCGCCTGTCTGTCTTGATAAAAACTTGGAGACCCTCACCACATTGATTTCGTTAGAATATGCGCCGTGTAAAGCAACCAAAATAAAATTACCGGCTTCTTGTTTGACTCTGCCTTCTTCGGTTCTTGATACTACATATTCGTTTAAACCTTCTGGAGTTTGCTCTAAAAGTGCTACCGCTTCATTTCTTGTTTTGAAAGGGATATGAAATCCATTATTTCTGTGGATTTTGAATAAATCATCACACGTGTGCAGGACACAGGGGGACGTTGGCCGAAAATAGATAATGTCAGTCTCATCCGGTTGCCTGTCCATGTGGCCGAAGACGGGATCCTCCGCAAATTTTCCTTTCGGAAATTGGGCTAAAACAGCATAGGTATAATAACCTCGCTTATCCCTAATCCTTTTTAAAGTCATTTTGATTTGATCAGGTTGACCAGATGTTGATTGGATTACTGGCAGTAGTTCACTGGCAATCTTTGCATCTTCTATAGCTTCTGTTTGGGAGCGGAAAGATACAATAAGTGATTCTGTGGTAATTTCATTAGGTTGCATCCAGCTAAGGTCAGCCCGGCAAAGGGCTCTCAGAGCACGATAGTTGGCCATAAATTCTGCTAGTGCTTGAGATTTTTCGAGATCCGACCTGAGTTGCTCAATGGCTCCAGTAGTTGCATCTCTGATTCGTTGTTCTTCGGGGGTTAACTCTTGTGGCCCAATTACGATTCTGGTACCTTTCTTTTCTTTAGGTTCCATGTTTCTAATTATACCCGAGTTTTCCTAGCTAGTCAAACTATAGGTTGATACTTCCATTACACTCGGTGTGTTTTAGGATTGCACATGCGGATTACTAGGGTCGTAGAATTTTGGAAGTGACTTCTCTACTAATTGATTTTTACTTCGAAAGCGTCGTAGAATAGTGTATGAGCTTTCCTTCGTCATCCTGGAGCGAAGCGATAGGATCTAAAGGAGATTCTATCAGTCGTTTCACTCCTTCCAGAATGACACAAGGTAAGTTCTCGATTTCTCTCGAACAATAACAAACATGTTTGACTTGCCCGCCCTTGTTGATGAGTTTTTAGAATACTTAGAAATCGAACGTAACCTTTCCCCTCTTACAATTCGTGATTATCGGCATTATCTTGAGAATTTTGTTACCTGGTCGAGTTCTCATTCCCCTATTAGCAAACCGCAGGACTTAACTGTCGAATTAGTGCGCAAATATCGAGTAAATTTAGCCCATTACAATAGTCCAAACGGTAATCCTTCGACACGCTCAGGACAAGGTTTGCCTCTCAAAAAAGTCACCCAAAATTATTACGTAATCGCTCTTCGGTCATTTCTAAAGTATTTAATAAGGAAGGATCTACCCGTTATTTCGCCTGACAAAATTGAATTGCCAAAGGTTGAAAGCCGGTCTTTAAAGTTTTTAGATAGAGACCAGGTTGACCGTTTGCTCGCCCAGCCTAATATGTCTACTGATCAAGGTATTCGTGACAAAGCTATTATGGAAATGCTTTTTTCAACGGGTCTTCGAGTCTCGGAGCTTTGCCGTTTAAATCGCGACCAGGTTAATCTGGAACGAGGAGAGTTCGGAGTTATCGGGAAAGGACAAAGACTTCGCGTAGTCTTTCTTTCTGACAGAGCAAAAATCTGGCTTGAGCGCTATTTAGCTAAAAGAACTGACATCTTTAACCCCCTATTTATTCGCACTAGAGGGAATCAAGAGCCGGCCGTTAATGGAGAGAAAATGCGATTAACTGCTCGATCCGTTCAGCGGATTTTAGAAAAGTATGTACGTAAAGCTCGATTACCAGTTAAGGCTACACCCCATGTGATGCGTCATTCGTTTGCGACGGATTTGCTGATGAACGGTGCGGATTTAAGGTCAGTCCAGGAACTTTTGGGACACAAGAATGTGGCAACAACCCAAATTTATACTCACGTTACCAATGCTCAACTTAGGGATGTTCATAAAGCATTCCATAGCGGGAATAAATAAGTAGATCTGAGATTGCTGGAAACCCCTATTGTTCGAGCCCTTCGGTAAAACTCAGGGCTCGAACAACATGCTTTGCATATTGTTCGAGCGTAGCGAGAACTACAGACTTCTCACTTTGTTCGAAGAATAACAAGGTTTTCAGCGGACTAAGATTTTATCACGCGTAGATATAAACTTGCTTTTCAGGTTCTTCCTCTATTATTTTCTTGAAAGATTTGGGGATATAAACTTTATCTTCCCCTTCTGTCTGCCAATTGCGTTCGTCATGTTCCAGACTCCATTCGCAATATCTGCAAAAGCCTGTAAAATCGCTCACCCTTCACCCCCTTTGTGTTGTTTTGCAAAAACAAGCTGAGTTATTTGCAGTTATCATATTAAATTTTTCTCGTTTAAATAAAATACAAAAAATTGTAATAGTTATGTAAGAAAATGTGATAGAATTCATCGGCATGACATCGATTCTGATTGTGGAGGATGATACCGATATTTGTGATTTCTTACAGGAGCTGCTTGGCGATGAAGGTTATGAAGTACAAACCGCAAATGACGGAGCTTCGGCTTTAAGAGTCGCTGGAAAATCCAAACCCGATTTAGTGCTTCTCGATTTGATCTTACCTAAAATAAGCGGAGAAACAGTTTGCCGTCAGCTTAAGAAAAAGTTTGCAGATTTACCGATACTAATTATTAGCGCCAGAGGTGATAAAAGTGATATTGTCCGCGGGTTGGAGTTAGGAGCGGATGATTATATAACTAAGCCTTTTGTCGAGGAAGAACTTTTGGCAAGAATTAAGGCGAATCTAAGACGCGTCAAAAAAAATAACGAGGATATAAAAGTTGCGGATCTTGAGCTTAATAGTAAGAATTTTGAAGTGAAACGCGCAGGCAAATTAATTCAACTTACTCCCAAAGAATACAAACTGTTGCAATATTTGATGATTAATAAAAACAGGATTCTTTCGCGCGAAATGATTTTAAACCGGATCTGGCTTTATTCTCCGGATATTGAAAGCAGGGCTGTTGATGTTTACATTGGTTATTTGAGAGAGAAAATCGATAAGAGTTTTAAAAATAAGTTAATACATACTGTCAGAGGGTTCGGTTATAAAATTAGTGAAAGCCCTTAGGCGGAGATCTCACGTTTTGCATTTATTTTTTTAATTTAAATTACCGGTTCTTTTAAAAGTACCCAAATTTGAAAAAATATTGTTTTTTGGAATGTCTTTTTAAAGTAAATGCCTATTTTTTGAGACGACTTTAATAATGATGACGTTGTTGCTTCTTGTTTTTGAGGTATTGATAAATAGTTGGAATTAAGTACAATTTCAGTCATTTTCACCTCCTTTTTAAATTTTTAAGACTATTATTTTACTACCTTAAATTTAAAAGGAGATAAAAAAGAAGTAAGGGTTTTGTAAGGAAACCTACCTGCCGGCAGGCAAGTCTTAGATGTTCTTTTTAACGATATTCAAAAGAGTATCCGTGTCAAAAGGTTTTGCAAGAAAATTAACCACGCCGTTTTTTTTGGCTAGGTTTCTTGCTTCATGATGAGCAGAGATCAAAATTACCGGAATTTTCTTGGTTTTCTTTTTTTTCTCAAGATTCAAGATTAACTGGTCGCCGTTTTGGTCAGGTAAATAATAATCCATCAGTATGATATCTGGAAGGTTTCTTTCAATAGCCTTCTCAAAGACTGTGGCATTTTCAAATGTTAAGACTTGATAACCTTCGTCCTCCAGTGTGATCGCCATGCATTGAAGAATGGCAAGATCATCGTCAATTATCCAGATTTTTTTCTTCTTGTTCCTCATGATTAAAAGAGACTAATATAATCTATTTAAAAAAAAGAAGCAACTAACAAGGCATCTGAAAATAGAAAGTCGAGCCTTGACCTGTTTTACTATTTACCCAAATTTTACCCTTATAGTGACTGGCTATTTCTCGGGCTATGTAAAGTCCCAGACCAAGACCGGGAACCTTTTCCTCTTTTCTGGTTTCGATTCTGGAATATGGTTCAAAAATTACCCATTGTTTCCCTTTTTTAATACCACGTCCAAAATCCTGAACGCTTACAGTTACCGATTCTATTTCTCCTGCGACTTTAACGATAATTTTGTTTCTTCCGAGTGAGTACTTAATGGCATTGGTGATCATATTTGTGATTATTCTGCTGATATATTTTGGGTCAGCAAAAATTATTTTTGGTTTTCTTCCTTGTTTTATAATTTTATGGCTGGTAGTCGGCTTGAGGTTTTCAATGACCTCATTGACTAATTTGTTTAAATCGAAATAGTCGTCCATAAATTCCATCTTGCCTGCTTTGATTCGAGTGACATTTAATAGCTGGTCAATGAGTTCGACCAGTCTATCGGTTTGGCTTTCAATTTTTGAAACAAAAAATAGTTTTTTTTCGTCACCCTCTTTCGCGAGGCGTTTTTTTAGAAGTTGACTAAAACCTTTGAGTGAGGTTAGAGGAGTTTTAAGTTCATGGTGGGCAATTCCAAGCAAATGCTCAATCCTTTTTTCTTCCTCTTTGCGTTCGGTGATATCGTGGACCATCCCGATTGACTTAATAATTTTTCCCGAGCCATCGCGAATGTGCTCACATTTCTCATAGACATAGCGGGTCTGGTTATCTGATTTTCTAACGATCCGATGCTCTATCTCGTAACCATCTGATTTTTTGCGAAGTGATCCTGAGTATGCGGTATCTACCGTGGTTCGATCTTCAGGATGAACCGCTTCGAGAAAAGCTTCATAGGTAGCGTCGAATTGTTGAGGTTTAAGTCCAAAGATTCGGTAAACTTCATCTGACCAGGTTAATTTATTGTTTAAAAGATCAAGTTCCCAACTGCCAAGATGAGAAATTTCTTGAGCTCTTTTGAGGCGATATTCACTCTCACGCAGTGCTTCTTCGGCCGTCTTGCGTTCGGTGACATCGATGCAAGTACCCACCCATTCCCGAATTTTTCCTCCTTCATTAAAAAGCGGAGTGCCGCGGACCAGGAAATTCCGGTAAACACCGTTATGTCTGCGTATACGATATTCGGTCTCATAGTTGCTTCTATTCTTGACCGAATCCTTCCAAATTTTAAGAGTACGATCAAAATCATCCGGGTGCAGAGCTTTGGACCAATCCGAGCCCTTAATTTCTTCATATGTCTGTCCGGTGAATTTTCTCCATACAGGCAGATCCTCTGTAACCTTACCGTTTGCATTTGTAGTCCATGGGATTTGTCTTGTAAGTTCAATATTTGACTTGAAGCGCGTCTGGCTAAGTTGAAGCGCTTCCTCCATTTTTTTACGTACCGAATTTTGGAAAAGTGTCCAGTGTCCGGATTTCTTAATCATGGCGAACTGGTGATTGTTGACAACGTCGACAATTTCCGAAGCACCACATCTGTCAAGCGAATAGGTACAAACGGCGATCATCTTATAGTTGCGGATAACTCCATTTACTTCTTCCTCATACTCGGTAAATTTTTTCCAGCCTTTTTGCTCTAACCAGAGGGTATTGCCTGTCAGTCGCAGACCATCGTATCCCTTGCGCAATGCTTGATTGAGTTTATTAACCCAACCTTCAAGAACCCGTTTATCGTCGAAACTGCCATCTTTGAGGTACCATTTGGTGTAGGGAATAATTTCTATCTGTCCTTTATTTAAATATGACTCAAAATCAGGCATTGTCGTTTTCATCCGTTTTACGGCTTCCTCCACGTTAAGAGGTTTAGACGTGACCCACATGCAATACTCGTTGTTTTTAAGTCCGGATTTGAAGTAAGGGATAAGGATATCGAGAAGGTCCTTTTTGGTTTGGTAGAATTGGCAAAAATGAGTTCCCCACGGAACTTTGCCAATCATTCTTATCCCCGATTCCCGAATGTTAGAGGAATTAGTCATCTAGAGTTTCTAAAGAAGAGGATATTCTAATTCAAGAGCTGTGGAGAGTCAATATACCGCAATGATGTATTCATCCTAGGGAGTGATGTATTGTGACCAGGGAAGAGTTTTAAGATCAGAGAGTTTTTTGAGAGAAATTGCTTTGACAAAAAGCTCGGCGGTTTGCATATTTGTTAGAAGCGGGATACCAAAATCGATTGCAGAGCGGCGGATTAGATAATCGTCATCAAATTCTTTTTTGAAATAGGGGTCGAAAATATTAATCACCAGGTCGATTTTTTTATTGTGCAGGAAATCCAGAACGTTTGGTTTCTTGTGCTCGTGAATTTTGTAAAGCTTGGTAGAGGTTATGCCTTTCGATTTAAGAAATTTGCTGGTTCCATCGGTGGCGAAAATTTTTAGGCCAAGTTTTTTTAAAGTTTGGGCGCTGTCTAAAAAATCTACTTTATTTTCGTCGCCGGCCAGGGATACAAAAACCGATTTCTTGGGTAGAGTTACGCCAGTTGCCAAAAGCGATTTTAAAAAGGCCTCATAGATGTCATCGCCAAAACAGCCAACCTCTCCGGTTGAGGTCATTTCAACCCTTAAAATCGGATCAGCACCTTTAATACGGGAAAAAGAAAACTGGGGAGCTTTGACGCCGACATAGTCTAGTATCTGGTATTTAGTATTTGGTATTTGGTTAATGTTAAGGATTGCATTTGTTGCAACCTCTATGAAGTTGACTCCGGTTACTTTGGAAACAAACGGAAAACTTCGGGATGCGCGCAGATTGCATTCAATCACCATGACGTGATTATTTTTTGCCAAAAATTGGATGTTAAAAGGGCCCGTAATTTTTAAATTTTTGGCAATTTCTTGGGCGATATTTTCGATTTGAGTAACCGTTTTGAGGTAGAGTTTTTGAGCAGGTAAAACCATGGTTGAGTCTCCCGAGTGGACTCCGGCATTTTCAACGTGCTCGGAAATCGCAGAACATAGAATCTGGCCTTCTTGCGCAACTGCGTCAATTTCGATCTCTTTAGCCTCCTCGTAATATTTTGAGATCACAACAGGATATTCCTTAGAGATACGGGAGGCTAACTTAAGATATATCGCGAGATCTTCAGAACTGAATGCGACGTTCATAGCTGCTCCGGAAAGAACGTAGGAAGGTCTGATTAGAACCGGATAGCCGATTTTTTCGGCAAAAGTGAGAGCTTCTTTTAGATTTTTTAATTTAGCCCAGACCGGTTGGTCTATTGACAGTTTATCGCAAAGGTTTGAGAATTTATTTCGATCTTCTGCCTGATCGATAGAAGTTGATTTAGTACCCAGAATGTTGACTCCGTTTTTAGAAAGACTTGTAGCCAGGTTATTGGGAGTTTGGCCACCCATCGAGAGAATTATTCCAAAGGGTTTCTCCCTTTCGTAAATTTCCAGAACAGTTTCCAAAGAGAGTTCTTCGAAATAAAGCCTGTCGGCCATGTCGTAATCAGTAGAGACTGTTTCCGGGTTGCAGTTTACAATTATTGTGGAGAGGTTATTTTTTGAAGCGGTCTGGGTGCATGTTACCGAGCACCAGTCAAATTCAACGGAAGACCCAATGCGGTAAGGACCAGATCCCAAAACGATCACCTTGCGATCGTTTTGGGAATTTCTAATTTCCACTTTTCGGTTTTCCGAAAATACGCTCTCGTATTTCGAATTTCTAAACGAATCCGAATTCTCTAAATTCAAATGTTCAAAACGTTTAAAATTTTTGTTATTTGAAATTTGATATTGTTTCGAATTTCGTGCTTTGGATTTCGAATTTATATCATCCGATTCTCCATTGTATGTAAGGTAGAGGTAATTCGTCTGGGCCGGGTATTCGGCAGCTAGAGTGTCAATTTGCTTGACTTTCGGATAGATGCCATATTTTTTTCGCAGTTTCCTAATCTTTTCCTCAGCTGAATTTGTAAGTTTTGCCAATCGTTTATCAGAGAATCCAAGTTGCTTGGCTAAAAGAAGAGTATCACGGGTAGTAAGAGTATCACGAGTATCACAGGCTTTAATATTTTTTTCAAACTCTACTATGTTTTTGATCTTTTCCAGAAAAAATGGGTCGATGCCGGTTGCCTTGTAAATTTTGTCGACAGCCTCTCCGGCCGCCAGACTTTTTGCCACGGAGAAAATTCGCCAGGGGGTGGGTTTTTGATACTTGGAGATTGGGGCGCGTTTGTCCAAAATACCTTCGAGTCCGATATCAAGCATGCGGATTGCTTTCTGAATTGCTTCTTCGAATTTGCGTCCTACTGCCATTACTTCTCCCACAGATTGCATAGAGGGTCCGATTTGCGTTTCGCTTTTTAGAAATTTACCCAGATCCCAGCGTGGAATTTTGACAACCAGATAATCGAGGGCAGGTTCAAAGCAGGCTATGGTTTTTTTTGTAACGGTATTTTTAAGTTCGGTCAGCGAATATCCGAGTGCCAATTTGGCTGCTATATAAGCCAATGGATAACCGGTTGCTTTCGAAGCCAGGGCAGAACTTCGAGAAAGACGAGCGTTAACCTCGATAATTCTATAATCGAGGTAATTTCTAATTTCTAAATCCGAATTTCTAAACAAATCCGAATTTTCTAAATTCAAATGCTCAAAACGTTTTGAATTTAGGTCATTTGGATTTTGAGATTGTTTAGAATTTAGGATTTCGGATTTAGAGTTTGTCGGACGGGGGTTTAGAGCAAACTGAATATTGCACTCCCCGACTATTTTTAGGTGACGGATCACTTTGATGGCGATTTCCCGAAGCTTATGATATTCAAAATTATTCAGAGTTTGCGAAGGAGCGACAACGATTGATTCGCCGGTGTGAATACCCATCGGATCGACATTTTCCATGTTGCAGACAGTAATACAGTTGTCATACTTGTCTCTGACTACATCGTACTCCACTTCTTTCCAGCCTTCTAAGTATTCTTCAATTAGAACTTGTGGAGATTTGGAAAGAGCCCTGATGACAGCTTCTTTCAGCTGAGTATTATTGAAAATGACTTGTGAATCCTGACCTCCTAAAGAAAAACCGCATCGCGCGATAACAGGATAACCGATTTTGCCGATAGCAATTTCCGCCTGGCTTAAACTTTTACACGCAACACTTTTTGGAATTGACAGACCAATTTTTCTCAAAGTTTCATTGAAAAGTTCCCTATCCTCGGTTTTTTCAATTGTGTCTATTTGGGTCCCTAGAACTTTAACTCGATATTTTTCTAGTATTCTTAATTTTGCAAGTTCCAGAGCGCAATTTAAGGCGGTTTGTCCTCCAAACGAAAGAATAATACCTTCGGGTCTTTCTTTCTTGATGATTTCTTTGACGAAGTGTGTTTCAACAGGTAAGAAATAGACTTGGTCTGCGAAGCCTTCGGATGTTTGGACTGTGGCGATATTTGGGTTAATTAAAATTACCTTAATTTCTTCCTCCTTAAGAGCTTTAATTGCCTGCGATCCGGAATAATCAAACTCGCCGGCTTGGCCGATTTTTAAAGCTCCGGATCCAAGAAGAAGGATTTTTCTCATTTAAATTTCTCCAAAAAGTAATCAAAGAGCCATTCGGTATCTGTTGGCCCGGGACTGGCTTCCGGATGGAATTGGACGGAAAAAAATGAGAGATTCTCATGGATTATTCCCTCATTAGTATTATCGTTAGCATTATGAAACCATCTCTTAAAGCCTTTTGGCATTTTTTTCTCGTCGACCGCAAAGCCATGATTTTGAGTGGTGATGTAGCAGCGTTTGGTTCCGGCTTGAATAGTCGGTTGATTTTGTGCCCGATGGCCGAATTTTAATTTGTAAGTATCTCCCCCGGTCGCTAAAGCCAGAAGCTGGTTGCCAAGACATATTCCGAATGTTGGGATCTTCTTTTTTAAAGCTTTTTTGATAATATTGATGGTCTCTTTGGCCATTTTAGGGTCTCCCGGACCATTGGAAATGACCAGGCCGTCAAGTTTGGGGAATTCCGGACGGGTCCTGTCAGTCGTTTCCTTCCCGTCAGTGCTCCCCCGCACTTTTAGGTTGGTTTGATATTTGTGATTTTGATCAGAATTTGTAAAAGTGCGGGGTCCGCGCTGTCGGGAACCTTTCCACGACTGCCACCCGTCCGAAACGAACGGATCGAAATTCCATGGGAGATCATAAACGGTTACTCCTCGAGCAAGAAGACTGCGCAGGATATTTCTTTTCGCTCCACAATTTAATAGGCCGACCCGGATTTCGGATTTCGGATTTCGGATTTCGGATTTGAGGATTTTTGGTTCTTTCGGCGAAACTTTGGCGACAAGATTTTCGGCATTCGGATCATAAAATTCGATATCCTGATCCTCAACTACAATTTTACCCAGCATTACTCCCCTATCTCGTAATTTTTGGGTCAAGAGTCTTGTATCTATACCAAAAATTGCAGAGACTCCTTCTTCTTTCAGCCATTCATCAAGAGTTTGTTGCGATTGCCAATGGCTGGGTTTTGTAGTTAAGTCGCTGACTACAAGACCAGCAACTTGGATTTTATCCGATTCCCAAAACTCTTTTGGCGGTACACCCCAATTACCGATTAAAGGGTATGTGAAGGTTAATATCTGGCCGGCGTAAGAAGGGTCGGTAAGCGATAAATCATAACCGACCATGCCTGTTGCAAAAACTACTTCGCCTGCTGAAGAGGTCTGACTGCCGGCTGCATTACCTTTAAAGATGGTGCCGTCTTCGAGAATTAATCTTGCTTTTTTATTTTGCATTTTGTATTTTTTTCGTTTGCCATTGTTAATTTATATCAGCAGGTCGTCTTGGCAGACTTCGTCGAGTCAGACTCGACTCGTCCTGCCAATGGCGCTCCTCTGATATAATTTGCACTTTTGTGCAAATTAAAAAAAGAAGCCCCTGGGGCTTCTAAGTGGAGTATCGTTGCCGGTTTTTTCCTTAACATCATGACAACATTACCTCTTTTTTGCCTTTTTAACAACTTTTATTTTTAGTTTTGTTTTCACTTGTGGTTTCGATTTAGCCCTAAAATAGGCTTTAGGTTTAGATTTAACTTTGATTGTTTGTTGGGATTTAATTTTTATCTGAGTCTTAGGTGTAATTTTTGGCTTTTTTGGCACAGATTTAACGGTTACGTCTGGTATTTGCTCCTCGTCTTGTTTTTTTTGAATGACAGTCGTCGCAGCCACCTTGTCGTCTGACCCAAGTCTCATGATAATTACACCTTGGGTATCGCGCGTCAGTCTGGGGATTGATCTTAAGGTCGTTCTCATTACTTGACCTTTTTGAGAAGTTAAAATTAGTGCTTCATCTGCTTTGGTCAGAATTTGGGCGCAGACGATTTCGCCGGTTTTGTCTGTAAGGTTGGCAGCCTTTACGCCAACGCCGCCTCTTAGCTGTTTTGGCCAGGCTAAACCCTGAGTTTTTTTACCAATTCCTTTGTCGGTAACAACTAGAAGGTCGGCTTTAATGTCATTTTTGTCGATAACGTCCATTCCGATAAGTTCATCGCCCGTCTTAATTTTTATGCCGCGCACACCCATCGTATCCCGTGCCATTGGCCGGACATCTCTCTCGTCAAATTTAATGGACATACCGTGTCTCGAAACCAGAAAAACAATATTATCCCCGGTAGTTAATTTTGCCCAGCGCAGTTGGTCATCACCTGACAATTTTATGGCTATAATTCCTGATCTTCTAATTGATGCATACTGGTTAATTTCGGTTTTTTTAACCACCCCATTTTTGGTAGCCATCAGTACATATTTGTAGTTGTTAGTTGTTGCTTCTTTATTTTTCTTGACAGGCAAGATTGAAAGGACTTTTTCGTCCTGGGAAAGATCCAAAAGATTGACGATGGCTACACCTTTGGATGTTCTCGAACTTTCCGGGAGATCGTAGACCTTAAGTTGGAAGACTCGTCCTTTGTCGGTAAAGAAAAGTAAATTATCGTGAGTATAGGCTGCGAAAAGATGGGCAACAGTGTCTTCTTCTTTTGTAGTAATACCAGAGATGCCTTTGCCTCCCCGTCTTTGGGTGCGAAATGAACCAATATCCTGTCTTTTGACATAGCCGCCGACGGTGATAGTCACAATTGTTGCTTCATTTGCAATGAGGTCTTCTTCGGAGAATTCACCTATTTTTTGTTTGAAAACTCGAGTTCGTCGGTCGTCACCGAAGCGCTCTTTAATCTTTAAAAGTTCTCCTTTAGCAACTTCAAGTATCTTCTCGGGGCTTTTAAGCAGTTCTTCCAAGTAGGCAATTTCTTCCAAAGTCATCGCTAATTCCTCCTCAATTTTTTGCCTTTCCAAGGCAGCAAGTCTTTTAAGCTGCATGTCAAGAATAGCCAGCGCTTGGACTTCCGTTAATTTAAACTTCTGCATTAGGTTGACTTTAGCCTCAGCAGGGTCTTTACTCTTTTTGATTGTTTCGATAACAGCGTCGATGTTGTCTACGGCAATTTTTAGCCCTTCCAGAATGTGGGCGCGTTTCTTAGCTTCATCAAGTTCAAACTGGCTTCTTCGTATGATGACCTTTTGACGGTGTTTGATAAACTCCTCTAGGATCATCTTGAGCGTAAGGGTTTGAGGAGTACCATCGACAAGAGCTACCATATTGACCGGGAAGGACTGTTGCAGCGCCGTATGTTTATAAAGATTGTTAAGTACTGATTGAGGTCTGGCATCCCGTTTGAGCTCAATAACTATACGCATGCCTCTTCGATCTGATTCGTCGCGCAAATCAGAGATGCCATCCAGTTTTTTCTCTTTGACAAGATCGGCAATTTTAGTAACCAGAGTTGCTTTGTTGACTTGGTAAGGGATTTCGGTGATTATTATTTGGAATTTACCTGCCTTAGTTTCTTCTATATCCGCTTTGCCGCGCATTAAAATTTTGCCCCGGCCGGTAGCATAGGCAGCAGTTATCTCGCTTATATCGTAAATTTGGGCGCCGGTCGGGAAATCCGGGCCTTTGACACTTTCCATCAGACCTTCGACAGAACTTTCAGGGTTATTGATTAAGCAGATCACGGCGTCAATAATTTCGCCCAAATTATGAGGAGGAATGTTGGTAGCCATACCAACGGCGATGCCGGATGCCCCATTAATTAACAGATTTGGTAAAAGTGCCGGTAAAAATATGGGTTCTTTTAGAGTACCATCAAAATTGTCGGCAAAATCGACCGTGTTTTTGTCAAGATCGTAAAGTAAAGTTTCGGTGATATGGGCCAGGCGGGCTTCCGTATAGCGCATAGCAGCCGGAGGGTCACCGTCAACTGACCCGAAGTTACCTTGGCCATCAATGAGCGGTATACGCATCGAGAAATTTTGAGCCATTCTAACAAGCGCTTCGTAGACAGGAGCATCGCCGTGGGGATGATATTTACCTAAGACTTCACCGACAACCTTGGCGCTTTTAGTGTAGCGGGCGCTATGGGTAACACCTATTCTCTGCATCGCATAGATAATTCTTCGCTGCACAGGTTTTAAGCCGTCGCGAACATCCGGCAGCGCCCGGGCAACAATAACGCTCATTGCATAGTCCAGATAAGACCTTTGCATTTCCTCGATTATTTCAACTGGTTGGATTTTGCCGATATCAGCCATTTTATTTAAGTTAAAAGTTATAAGTTATAAGTTAAAAGTCACAAGTTATGGAAGCTAATTGCATTAGCTTTTATTTTAGTTCTTCGATAACTTTGGACGAAAAGATCATTTTCAGGCTGACTTAGTCTCCATGCGTACATTTGTAGCCATACTGTCTACAAATTGAAAACGAAGATTTGGAATTTCATCTGCGTTAACGATTAAAAGAGTAGGTTCGAGTTTATTATCTCCCGTCTGGGCCCATTCTCTGTATCGTCTTTCTGTTGTCCAGCGATCAAAGAGGATTTTGTTGGGGGTTTTATTTGTTTCATCAGGGTAACCCCATAGAATCTTTTGATTCTTCAAGCAAATTTGGACTTCTAGATTACGTCTCCAGTAATCGAATGTCCGTCGAGATTCATCGTCTTCAACCAGTTCAACTTCGACAAGGATACTTACAGGTCTTGTAAAAAATCTGGTATCAAGCCCTTTACCAAGATAACCTGCAGATACTCTAAAAACCGCCTGACCAACCCCTGGTATACTAAATGGTTGTGACTCTAACCCTATACCGGTGGTTTCAGTTTCGCGGTCTTTGAACGGTTGAGCATTCCAAGATTTTGGACCTTGTAGTTCTGCTGTTTTTGTTTCAGGCTCAGGCATAGTATTTTAGATATCCAGCATTGCTTGTTTAGCGTGTGTCTGGATGAATCGTTTGCGGGGTGGGACTTCGTTGCCCATGAGCATTACAAAGACATGATCTGCCTCTGCAGCGTTTTCAATTGTTATTTTTTTCATAATGCGGCTTTGGGGATTCATTGTTGTTTCCCAAAGCTGTTCGGGATTCATTTCCCCAAGACCTTTATATCTTTGGATAGTAGCTGTTTTGCCGTTGGTTTTAAGGATTTGACTTTTTTGTTCGTCTGAATAAGCATAATAAACTTCGCGGCCGACGGTTATTTTGAAAAGCGGTGGTTGAGCTATATAAAGGTAACCCTTTTCGAAAAGTTGCGGCAAATAGCGGAAAAAGAATGTCAAGAGCAGAGTCCTTATATGTTCGCCGTCCACATCGGCATCGGTCATAATAACTATGCGATGATAGCGAATTTTATCAATATTGATGGTGTCGCCGATACCGGTTCCCAGAGCGATAATTAAGGTTTTGATCTCTTCAAATTCCAGGATTTTATCCAGGCGTGCCCGCTCCGTATTTAAAATTTTGCCTCTTAATGGCAGGATTGCCTGGAATTTGCGGTCTCTCCCCTGCTTGGCGCTGCCGCCGGCGCTATCGCCTTCTACTATATATAGTTCGGATTGAGCCGGATCTCTTTCCTGGCAATCTGTTAATTTTCCTGGCAGAGTCATACCCTCAAGGGCGCCGCGTCTTAGAACTGCCTCTTTTGCAGCACGGGCTGCAAGTCTGGCTTTGGCTGCCAGAATAACCTTTTCCATGATACGTCTGGCGTCTTGAGGGTTTTCTTCAAGGTAAGTGTCAAGTCCTTCTTTGACTATTTGATTAACCGCAGGCTGGACTTCGGCGTTGCCAAGTTTGCCTTTTGTTTGGCCTTCAAACTGCAAGTTTTCAGAGTTCATCTTGATAGCAATAACTGCGGTTAAGCCTTCGCGCATATCGTCACCGGCTAAATTGTTGTCTTTCTCTTTGAGATAGCCATTTTTGCGTGCATAGTCATTAATTGCCCGGGTCAATGCCATTCTAAAGCCCGTCAGATGAGTTCCACCTTCTTGAGTGTTAATTACGTTGGCAAAAGATTCGACGGTTTCGCTATATCCGTCGTTATACTGCAGGGCAGCTTCGACTAAAATACCACCCGAATCACGGCTTACGTAGAATGGTTTTATATTGACGGGGATTTTATCTTTGTTGAGATGATGAACCAGCGATTCGATACCACCGTCGAAGTAGTAATGGAGCTCTTGGTTTGTTCTCTGGTCATAGATATGGAAACTGAGTCTGGCGACCAGATAGGCTCTCTCTTTGATTTTTTTTGCCAGAGTTTTGAAATCCGTTTTAATAGTTGAAAAAACCGATTTATCCGGCAGGAAGATTGTGGCAGTTCCGGTCTTCGGAGGGGTAATTATTTCCGGGATAAGTGTTTTTGAGGCCTGTTCGACTTTAGTTATTGGTTTGCCGCGTTTATATTCTTGGGCAAATACTTTACTGTCTCTTCTAACTTCAACACGCATCCAGTCTGAGAGCGCATTTACGGCCGAGGCGCCGACTCCATGAAGCCCCCCAGAAACTTTATAAGCGCCTTCGCCGAACTTACCTCCCGCATGGAGCATTGTCATTGTGACTTCAAGTGTTGATTTTTTTACTTTAGGATGGGGTTCAACCGGAATTCCTCGACCATCGTCGACGACTGTGACCTTTTCGTCACGGTTGATAACGATCCAGACATTTTTTGCATAACCAGCCAGGGCCTCGTCTACAGAATTGTCGATAATTTCCTTAACCAGCTCGTGAAGGCCGAAAATGTCGGTTGAACCAATATACATGCCCGGTCTTCTGCGGACCGGTTCCAAACCTTCAAGTATCTGAATATCTTTAGCAGTGTAGGAATCAGACATAATGAGTGATATCAGCCTTCAGCTTCGCTGAATCTGATATATCAGAGGAGCAACATTGAAAAAAAGTTTCAAGTTGACCTGCTGATATAAGTGAAAAGTGATAAGTCTCTGAGATGAGCGGCCATTATATTAATTGTAGCAAAAATGTGCTTCTAGTGCAAGCTAAACTAAGGCTAATTAATGTAACTGGTTAAGTTTAGGATAGTCAAGCGATTTAAGGCTAAAAATCAAATCTGCAAGAGCAAATTTTGAGTCTACATTGGCTTCGATCATTATTTTAGCTTTTTGGAACCTGTTGATAATTTGTGCTAAATGCCAAATAGCTGATGAAAAGTTTTCATCCTTTAGATTTTCAAGTAATTGCCAGTAGAGTAGTTGAATTTGTTCATCAATCCAATCTGTGGGGTCTTTGACTTGAGCGATTGTTTCTAAATCAGCTAGAAGATTTTCTTTTTCATAAGATATTGGATTTGAGGACAAATGTGCTTTTGACTGCTGGGAACGTTTAATGACTACTCTTGAGAGGATTGTTGGTAAAAGGTCTTGTCTGGTTTTGGCCTCCATGACGATGATGGCGCAATCCGGCGGTTCTTCGAGGATTTTAAGAAGTGCGTTTTGGGCTTCTACGGTTAAGTTATGGGCACTTTCAATAATTATAAATTTATACTTGGACTTTACGGGTTTTTCAAATATGTGGGCTTTTAGATCCCGTACTTGGCTTATTGATATCGACTGATCTTGAGGTGCGATTATGAAAATGTCCGGAGAAACTTTTTTAAGATCAATTCCCAGATTTTTGGCGAGGGTTTCTGTTTGGATTCTTCTTTGACTTGCCTCTCCGATGATAAGGTAGGATTGGAATAAAGACATAGTTTAAATAAGTTAAAAGTTATAAGTTAGAAGTCAAAAGTAAGGAAACTTCTCGATTCGTCACTTCGCTGACTCACTCGAAGAATATGTTATTGTTCGAGTTCTGAGTTCATCGAAGGATCGAGAACTTACCATAATTTTGACTTTTGCCTTTTGAATTTTGAATTTACCCATCCATTCTACTTCCCCTTTTGCCTATTTTCAATTTGCCCTTCGGATTTGCTATGATCAAGATAGAGTCTAGAAAAACTAGCGAATAGGGTCTAGTAGTTTTTGCGTACTTTGAACTACCCGCTAGTCCTGCTAGACACTAGTTTACTTTTTAACATGGCGGATACTGCCCAGAGGTTTAATCTGCAAAGTAGTACGAATTCTTCGACGCACTCTTCTTTTATTGAAGATGTCTTAGCATCTCAAGGTTTACTAACCTCTCAGCAGCTGGATTTTATCAAAAATGAAGCTAAAAGAAGACAAGAATCCACCGAAAAAATTCTTTCCCAGATGGGCTGGGTTAATGAAGAGCAGCTTGTCGCTGCTAAAGGTAAAATTATAGGGGTTCCTTATGTTGATCCTGCTCAACAACCAATTTCACCTGAAGTTTTAGCTTATCTGCCTGAAGAGGTTGCCAGAAGATTTACGGTAATTCCTATAGCCAGAGAAAAAGATACCATCGCTGTTGCCATGGTTGACCCCTTGGACTTACAGGTGTTGGAGTTTATTGAGAAAAAATCCGGTCTTGCTGTCAGGCCATACATTGCTACTAGCCAGTCTATTCAGAGAGCAGTCGCTGAGCAGTACAGTCGAGGGCTTTCTTTTGAAGTTGGTGAAGCCTTAAAAGAAGCTGCACCCGGACTAACTGCACCGCTGACTATACAGACAGAAGTAAGCGGTATTTTAGGGGAAGCTCCTGTTGCCAGAATTGTTTCAACACTTTTGGAATACGGTATTAAAGTCAGGGCCTCTGATATTCATATTGAGCCTTTGGAAAACGAGACAAGAATTCGCTATCGAATTGATGGAATTTTACATGAGAAGTTAATTTTACCGAGACGCATTCACGATGCTATTGTTTCCAGAATAAAAATTTTAGGTAACATGAAGATCGATGAAAAGCGCTTGCCTCAGGATGCCCGTTTTAACTTTAAAATCGGCCAGGAAGATTTGGATTTGAGACTTTCGACTATGCCTACTGCTTATGGGGAAAAGGTGGTAATGAGGCTTCTTAAAAAAACCGGCGGTGTTCCCTCACTGCCGGAGCTTGGACTTCGTGGTATAGCAATTAAACATCTGGAGGAAAATATCGCCAGACCTCACGGGATTATTCTTGTTTGCGGTCCTACTGGCTCTGGGAAGACAACGACACTTTACGCAATTTTGTCCAAGTTGAATTCAACAAAGGTTAACATTATGACTTTAGAAGATCCTATCGAATATCAGATCGCCGGAGTGAATCAAGTTCAGGTGAACCTACAGGCTGGTTTGACGTTTGCTTCCGGACTGCGGTCATTTCTGCGTCAGGATCCTAACATTATTATGGTTGGTGAGATTCGTGACACAGAGACGACAGAATTGGCAATACAAGCAGCTCTAACCGGTCATTTAGTTTTTTCAACACTTCATACTAATGATGCAGCTGGAGCTTTGCCACGACTTCTGGACATGCAGGCAGAACCGTATCTAATTGCTTCAACGGTAACATGCGTAGTTGGTCAGCGAGTTGTAAGAAGGATTTGTTCTGCATGCAGGTATCCAAAACCGCCGACAGAGGAAATATTAGCGGGAATAAAAAAGGATTTAGAAGGTATTTATAAATTTGAAAAAGGTAAACAAGTAACTTTCTATGCGGGCAAGGGATGCCGGGAATGCAATAATACCGGATATTTAGGACGTATTGGTATTTTTGAAGTTTTAGTTGTTTCTGAAAAGGTTTCTAGAATGGTGCTTAGCCATGAGCCAGCCATGGTAATTGCCAGTCAAGCAATTAGCGAAGGTATGATAGCTATGAAACAAGACGGATTTTTAAAAGTTATTGAAGGGGTTACGACTATCGAAGAAGTGCTGAGAGTTGCGGAGGAGTAAACAAGTCCTATACGACTTATAAGACTTGTAGGACCAATTAAGTCAAATGTCTATACAGGAATACTTAGAAATAGTTGTTAAAAAGGAAGCCTCAGATCTTCATCTGATAACCGGGGCACCAGCGATGATTCGTATTGACGGGCAGCTTTTGCCTGTTTCAGGCGCACTCTTGACGCCAGAAGATACCGAAAGCTTAGTATTTGAGCTTTTATCTCCCGAGCAAAAGGAGATGTTACTTGTTAATAAAGAGTTGGATTTTTCATTTGCACTTGGAGAGGTTGCCAGATTTAGGGTAAATGCTTATTTTCAAAAGGGTTATCTTTCTGCGGCACTGCGGCTTATCCCCTCTTATATTAAATCAATTGAGGAACTGAATCTTCCTAGGATTTGTCACAATTTCGTAAAACTTCGCCAGGGGTTCATTCTGATAACTGGACCTACCGGACATGGTAAATCGACCACCATTGCCTCAATTATCAATGAAATTCATCAGACTCGAGCTCTTCACGTTGTGACCATTGAGGATCCTATAGAATATGTTTACCCCAAAGGTAAATCCTTGATCTCTCAAAGAGAAATGCACCTCGATACTCACTCTTGGGAGGTTGCTTTAAGATCGGCTCTGCGTGAAGATCCGGATGTGGTTTTAGTTGGAGAAATGCGTGATTATGAAACGATAGCGTCTGCTATCACCATTGCCGAAACAGGACATTTAGTCTTCGCAACCCTTCACACAAATTCAGCTGCGCAGTCTATTGATAGGATTATTGATGTCTTTCCGCAAAATCAGCAGGCCCAAGTCCGCCTGCAGCTTGCTGAAACCATTGCTGCAGTAGTCTCGATGAGACTTGTACCGGCAATTGGCGGAGGAAGATTACCCGCTGTTGAAATCCTTATGACTTCCGGCGCTGTGCAGACAGCAATCAGAGAAGCAAAAAGCCATATGATCGACAATATTATTCAGACATCGGGTGAAGCAGGAATGGTTCTTCTTGATGCATCTTTGGCATATCTGGTTAGTGCCGGCAGGGTTGCTCTTGATGTCGCTAAAAGTTATAGCATTAGACAGGACGAATTAGATAGGCTGGTGGGAAACAATAGCGAGGGTTCTAGTCACTAGCCACTAGCAACTAGACACTGAAAATATGTCACTTTATCGTTACAGCGCAAAAGATACTTCCGGTAAAAAGTTTGTCGGGGAAGTCGAAGCAATCGATGAGAAAGCTTTAGTTACAACACTTCAAGGTCAAGGCCTGGTACCGATTGATATTAAAGAGCGCGGTACTCAATCCAGAATTTCCATTGAGAAAGTTCTACCTAGAACTGGAGGCGTACCTTCTTCTGAAATAGTAGGTTTTACAAGACAGCTTTCAACGATGATCTCGGCGGGTCTTCCTCTGACTGATGCTCTGGTTATTCTGGAAAAACAGACAAAGAATAAGCATTTTATCCGGGTTCTTTCTGAAGTTGTAGCAGATGTGGAAGGCGGAATTTCTCTTTCTGGGGCTTTGGGTAAACATCCTAAAATTTTTAATGTGATTTATATTAGATTGGTAGAAGCCGGAGAGACCGGAGGCGTTTTGGATAAAGTTTTGAATAAACTGGCCGAGTCTTTAGAAAAAGAAAGAGAGTTTAAATCTAAAACCAGAGGCGCTTTTATTTATCCGGGAATTGTTGTTGTGGTGATGATTATTGTTATGAGTATAATGATGATTTTTGTTATTCCGAAATTAACCAGCCTTTATACTGAAATCGGCGCTGCTTTGCCGCTGCCTACTAGAGTTTTAATTTTTACCTCAAACTTTATGAGAAATTTTTGGTGGCTTCTTTTGATGATGATTGGGGCGTTTATCTATAGCTTTAAGGCTTTTGTAAGTACTCCTAAGGGCAGCATGATAGTTTCAAATATGGTGCTTAGATTACCTATTTGGGGAAAAATCCGCAAAACCTTAGTCCTGGCGCAATTTACAAGAACTTTAGGTTTATTGATTGGCAGCGGTATTCCGATTATTACTGCCCTTAGGGTGGTTGCCGATCTTTTAGCAACTCCTTCTTACAAAGAAGGGATTGAATTTGTAATCTCGAGAGTCGAGCGAGGTTCACCACTTTACCAGCCACTGGCAACTAACCCTGATTTTCCGCCAATTATCGGCCAGATGGTCAGAGTTGGTGAGGAAACCGGTAAAATGGATGAGGTCTTAGTGAGGCTTTCTGTCTACTTTGAGGCGGAGAGCGAGAATCTGATTCGTAATTTAACAACAGCGCTGGAGCCGGTTATATTAGTGATCTTAGGTGCGGGTGTGGGAATTTTGGTACTTTCGATCATCTTACCCATCTACAATCTAACGAGCCAATTTTAGATGAGAAGGATGGCGTATAGGTCGTATAAGTCCAATAGGACCAATACGACTTACTTCTATCTATGATACTTTTCACTTTGACTTTCGACTTTGACTTCTGAACCCTTGACAACAGCCAAGAGAATCCTCAATACTTAAATATAAGAGGGAAAATTAGAAAATTAATCCTCAAGAGGAGGTGAGAAAATTTTGATGGTTATTTCTGCCCGCAAGAAATTATTTGGTTTTACCTTAATTGAGCTTCTTATTGTTATTGCAATTTTAGGGATTTTGGCCGCGGCAGTTCTAGTAGCTGTAAATCCGGCTAAGAGACAAAGGCAGGCTCGTGATGCTGCCCGCAAAAACGACATCGGACAAATGGCAACAGCACTGCAAGCCTATTACACAACACCAGGTCTAGGTTACTATCTTGGCACAAGCGGTGCACCGGGAGGTTTGGTAGCATTAACAACAACTCAGGATCTGAAGTCAATTCCAACTGATCCAACAAGTGGTCAATATTCGTATACGGTTGCAAGCGATTCAAGCGAGGCTGCAATCTATGATGCACTGGAAGATCCTACTACGGCGAGTACAGGTACTTATGAATGGTGTTGGCGATCTGTTTCTGGTAAAGCTACAGAAGTGTCAAGTGGAGATTGTACACCATAATATTAAGGCTCTGACATAATTTCTATTGAGCACAACATTAAGGTTGTTGTGCTCTCTTTATACTCGCTCGCAGAACACCGTGGACTATTAGTCCACGGATGAGGAGCGAGAGAATACATACTTCCGAGTACTTGGGTTACCTTGCTCGCTCATGTAAACTTAAAGGAAAATACCTGCCTACCGGCAGGCAGGACCGAGGGCTAAGAGCCCACGGAAGTTTATAGTAAATGTGTCATTTTTGACAAAAACCTTTTTAAAATCTACGCTGGATTTAAAGTAAATGAGTAAGTCTGTCTACGCGCTTGGAAAGTACGGAATATTTGCCGCTGTCCTTCTTTCTTTCATAGTTTTCCTTCTTTATTTCCGAGGTGTAGCTGGTAACGTTTTTGGTGGAGATTCTGGTGACATTATCCTTTCTTATTATTTTGCCGGTGTCGCTCATCCTCCAGGGTATCCGCTAAATACAATTTTGGGATTTATTATAACCAGATTAATACCTGCCGGAACTTTTGCCTTTAAAGCAAACTTAGTTTCAGCTGTCTATATGGCCCTTGGTATTGGGTTTTTGAGTCTTTTTCTGTTTAGGCTTTTGGGGAATTTAATTTTATCGATTACCGGTTCTCTAATCTTGGCTTTTGTACCCTTGTATTGGCTTTATGCGCACGTTGCAGAAGTGTTTCAACTTGCTATAATTTTAGTTCTTCTTTCTTTGTTTTTTTTGTTCGACTATTTGTGGTTTCCCAAGAGTTTTTTTGGAAAAAGGAGCTTATACCTATGTGTGTTTTTCTTTGGTCTTGCGGTTTTTCATCATTATACTTCTCTACTTTTAGCACCGGCTTATTTATATGTATTTTTAAAGTTAAAAATCTTTAAGCTTGAGAATCTTAGAAACTTATTGAAATTATCTATCGCATTCCTTTTGGGGATGGTTCCTTATGTATATGTTTTTTGGGCTGCCTCGCGTGAAACTCCGGTTAATTGGGACAATCCTTCGAATATTTCGGGGTTCTGGCAGCTAATTACTCGTGCCGATTACGGAGCTTTTACAGCTTCTCACGATCTTGTCGGTTTTTCCGCTTTCGCTCGGCTCGTTCAAGTTCTCTGGTACTTTAAGGTTGTCCTTTTTGACTTTACTTTTTTCGGTGCAATTTTAATTGTGTTGGGATTTTTTTGGCTTTTTTTTAAAAAAAAGGAATGGTTTTGGTTCTTTTTGCTTTGTGCTTTTTTTAGCGGTCCGTTTTTTTTGGCATATGCGTCTTTTCCTCCTTTTACATCACTTCTTCTGGGTATTTCCGAGAGATTTTTACTCCTAAACTACGTGTTTCTTACAGTATTTGCTTTTTTCGGCATGGTTGCAATTTCTGAGTCTATTTTTAATTTGATGAAAAAATTCCATCTTAAGAAAGAAAATTTTTTTAAGTTACTTTTTTCTTCTGTATTTTTGATTTTTCCTTTCTATTTGTTTATTACAAACTGGCCAAAAGCAGATCTTTCAGATTACGAAGTTGGTGGAATTTTGGGTAAGGATATTCTCACTGCTGCCGAGCCTCCCGGGATACTTTTCTTACAAGGAGATACAATTACTTTTAATACTCAATATTCGTATTACGTTGATAAGATAAACGAGGAGTCTCCTATTATTTTGACAGGAAGGTTAAGGCATGAAAGCTACAGGAAACAGCTTGAAAGATTCTATCCCGAAATTTCTTTTCCAGAGAATTTTTCCTCAAAAGGCAAGGCTGAATATGCTGATACAGTTTTTAAATTAATCGATATAAACTACGACAAATCTCCAATTTATTCTTATTCGGCAGTTTCAGTTCCTGCCGATTATGTATGGGTTCAACAAGGAATGCTAAAGAGGCTCTACCGGCATGATGGTTTACCGAGTAATTCTGAGATCTCCAAGAGAGTTTTGGAAGGCTTAGACAAGCTTAGTTTTGAAGTTAGTCTTGTTAAGAACAGATATGTTAATTTCTTTGAAGACGACATTAAAGCAACTTATTCTGGCGTTTTTGCCGACAATGCTTTTGCGCTTTTGAGGAACGGGAATATTGATAAATCCAAGGAATATTTTGAAAAAAGTCTAGAGATTTTGCCAGAAAATCATGTTTCTATGTTTGGACTAGGCGTTTACTACTTTGAGAAAAGAGACTGCGAGAAATCAAGGGATTTGTTCTTGGCAATTGTTAAAATAGATGAATCTTATTGGCAGGCATGGGAAGGTTTGGGTCAAGTTTACAGCGTTTGTTTTGATGACAGCGAGAAAGCAGATGAGTATTTTGAGAGATCACAGATGAGTCAAAAGGAAGGTATTGATAAACCTGTTGAGGAACTTTAGCCTTTCTTTTACTAGCCAGATGAGAGCGAAAATATAAGACGCACAGCTGATTATCAGACCTGCTAGAAAGCTTTTTGGTTTATATTCGAATTCTACTTTGTGTTCTCCTTGTGGTACGATTATTGCCTGAGAGTTGATGTTTGCTGGGTGAATAGTAGTTTTTTTGTTATCAATTGTTGCTTCCCATCCTGGATATGGTGAGTTTGAAACTACAAATATACCCTGTTTATCCGTAGTAATTTTGTAAGATTGATAGTCCTCTTCTATCTTAATTGTCGATATTGAGCCTTTTCCATTCTCTAGTTTGAGATTTTCTATATTTTCTAAAAGAACGGTTTGAGCAGGATTGATTTCTTCTATAAGATTGGCGTATTGACCAGTTGTTTTTACCGATTTGTAATCGTAATACAGACTAGTACGGCTGTTTGGATTCTCCAGTTCATATAAATAGAATATGAAATTGTCTTTGCTAACGCTTTTGACTTGAGAGAGTCCTTCCGACTCGATTTTGTTAGGAGAAATTAAATACCTTACATTTGATTGTTTTAGGATATTCTGCCCCCTTTTAGTAATGTTTATTTTTTCACCCTTTTGCGTTATTGAGTTTCTGAGTAACAGGTTTTGCAGGTCATACCTTCTAGTCGGTAAGGTTTCAAAGTGAGAAAATTGGCTGATGCCGTAAAGTAAATTCAAATTTTGATCAAGAGAATTCCTGAAAAAGTAATAGTTTTCGTCTTGATTTTGCCAGCCTTTAGTTGTAAATACGTTATTCCATTGTTTCGATGCAAAAGAAAATATACGCCATTTTTGACTACTATCAATTGAATTTGCCAGTTCTGGAGGCGTTAACCATTTTTTAGTTTCACCTATTGGGTTGTAATTTGCCCAGTAGAAAAAAAGGTTTGCCGCAGTGAATATGACAAGCGTGATTTGAAGAATTGGGATATTTATTTTAGGTATTTTTTCCTGAAGACTTTTGATTCCATAGGCGGCTATTATTAACGTTAGAAACTGAACAAGCAGAATAAATCTGGCAGGAACCCTGAAATAGTTTAGAGGCGGGAAGGCAAAGACTATGTGTAGGGGCGAATATTTGCCAAGGGACAATAAAATAGCGATTATTGATGCTGTAAAAACAGCCAGAAGTACATAATTTGCGCGTTTGAGAAGTAAAAAGTATAGACCGACAAAATAAAATATTAACGGTATTAAGCCGATATAGCTTGTGCTTTCCCAAAAGATGCCGTATTTGGACCATTGGGTATGGTTATAGGAGCCATCCTGAGCTTTGCCTAGAATAAAGGGGTTTAAATAAGTGAGATAGTTTCTTGGAAATAGCGGAAAAGCTTCAAGTAGATTTTGGCCGGCTACGCCGGAGTTTCTGGTTGATGATTTTGTGAGTTCGTATGATGGAAGAATTTGAATTGCAGAAAGCATTATTGAGAACAAAACTATACATATGTATGAAAGTATGACTTTTTTAAAACCTTGTTTGTCTTGTAGATATGTTAAAAAGGCTGCAAAAAGAAAGAAAATGACTGCAGTGTAAGTAAAGATTTGAACAAAGCCTGCAAGAATTATTTGGGAGAGAATAAGTGAGCAGATTATCGCATTGGTTACATTTTTCTTTTCAAGAAAATTTAAAAGCCATAAGAAAAGTAGCGGTAGAAGCGATGCTGATTGGATGAAGTTAAAATGTTGGACGTGAAGAATCATTGAGGCGCAGAGGGCAAAGGATATACCCGAAATTGTGGCAGCTAAATTACCGAATCTCAGCTTTTTTATTAGATAAAACATTGAAAATGATGATGTTAGAAAAGTAAAGACGTACATTGTGGGTATTGCAAAATTAAATGGCAATAAGCCGAAGATTACTAAATTAGGCAGATAAAAAAAGCCCATTATTCCCTGGGCAAAGACAGGATAACCTTGGCCAATGTTATTCTCCCAAAGAGGAACTCTTAAACTTTTGAGACTCTTTTGCAGAATTAGTTTTTCAGGAAGGTTTGAATGAAGGGCATCACTTCTGCCAAAATCTGGCGTAACGAAGACTGAAGTAGGCAAAAATAATCTTATAAAGAATACTACGTTGACAATAAAAATAAATAGAATGGCTGGAATATTACCCATTTATATTTCTGTTTTATTTGGCGGTTTTTGCTCTAATGATTTTAAAAACTCAAGTATATACATGGTAGAAAAATAAATCACCGTAAACATTACCGGGAAAAAATAACGATAGTTCAAGAGAGGTAAAATAAAAATTGATAAATAAGAGCCTATTCCTGAGGATAAAATTAAGGTGTCAATTGTTTTGAAACCATTTTTTTGCTTGAAAAACCTGAAAACTGCAAAGATAAAAGTTGTGAAAAATAGTGTATATGCCGGAGAACTTAGCAAATCCTTGATAAATTTTTGATGAACGTAGGAAATTGAATCAATCATAAAAGCTACTGTTTCAATCTTGGTGAACGAGTTGTTATAAAATCCAAAGGAATTTTGAGCATAGACGATTGAGTCAAGGGCTCCCCTTTGCCCCAGTAAATAAAGCCCCAGAATATAAAGAAGGCTAATTGTGGAGGATAATAGCAAAAGCGGAACTATCCGCTTGACTTGAGTACTTTCTTTCTGTTTAAGAAAAAATAAGCCTGCGATAATTATTGTGGGTACTATAAACAGACTTTGTTCCCTATTAAAAAGTGAAATAATCAGACAGATAGTAAAAAGTAACAGAACCTGCCACTTAGGTTTTTGAAGAAAAGCAATTATCAATATTATTTGTGTAAGCCAGAAAAAGGCCCCAATTGTATCCGTCATAAAGTATATAGCGTTCTTTATAAAAAGCGGGGTTGAGACTAATAAAAGACACCCGATAGAGGCTCCAACGACACCAGTCCTCTTTATGAGTAAAAAAAATGCAAGCGTGATAAAACCCAGAAACGATATGAATACAGGCAGCATGAATGCATAGAATTCGTTTCTTATAAATTTATTGATTATGAAGGCCATGAATGGATACAGAGGTCTTTTAGTGAAGAACGTATAGGAGTTTTTATATGTTTCTTCGTTTGTAAAAATATTCCTTTGGATTTTATCCGGCCAAAGTATTTGATGATTCTTTAATACCTTATCCCGAGCCTCATTAAAGCTGCCCCCTTGAAATTGATAAAATATGTGTTTGTAGAAAAGTGTGTCAGAAGTATAAGGGAGCCCCACTTTGGATAATGCTGAGAAGAAACTAATTGAGGAAAGGATTAGGATTATTGCAAGAAGCAGTGTTCTTTTGATATTTTTGCTGTTTTTGGCCAAGATAATTAATATACTACTACTGACTGCTGACTACTGACAATTGACAATTGACAATTGACAATTGACAATTGAAGTAATGCCCAATCTAGTTCATAGTTCACAGTTCATAGCTTACAGAAAACAAAAGTCCGTGAACAGTGAACTCAAAACCGTGAACTGCCGCCGTTGGCGGCATGGTTTTACACTGATCGAACTTCTGGTAGTTATTGGTATTCTAGGTATTCTGGCCGCAGCAGTTCTAGTGGCGGTTAATCCCGCCAAAAGACAAAGGCAAGCACGGGATTCTTCTCGAAAAACTAATATCGGAACCCTAGCCCACGCTCTGGATGCTTATTATGTCAGCCGCGGAAATGGTTATTATCCTACGCCGGACGGCTGCGGGACCAGCGGAGGCTTAACTGCTCTAACTACAAGTGGTGATTTAAAAGAAGTACCAACCGGACCTACCGGTGATGATTATTGTTTGACTCTTGGCGGCGCTCCCGCAAATAGTGAAGCGGCGCTGTATGCTACGCTTGAAGACCCGACTTCGGGTGATGGTGATTGGCTTTGGTGTTGGCAATCGGCAATTGGCAAAGTCCAAGAGATTACTTCAGGTAGTTGTACTCCATAATCACTTTACAGAGTTTAATTTTTAGGGTAGTCTAAAAGTAATGCCCAAGTTAGTTAACGGTTTACAGTTAATAGTTCACAGAATTCAAAAGACTGTGAACCATGAACCGACAACTGTTAACCGCCGTTCATGGCGGCATGGTTTTACCCTGATCGAGCTTCTGATTGTGATTGCTATTATGGCTGTTCTGGCCGCAACAATTATGGTTGCCATCAACCCTGTTAAACGTAAATCTCAAGCTCGGGATGCCGCCAGGAAAAACGATATCGGTCAAATTGCCAATGCCCTGAAGGCATATTACACAACTTATGACGCTTATCCCTCACCGGCCGGCCCAGCTTCTGTTAGCGGTTTAACAGCGCTAAGGGCTTCAGGAGATTTAAAAATAATACCTCTTGATCCTATAGGAACAGAGTATCAGTATTTGGTTTCAGGTTCGGGTATTTCATCAGAAGCAGCAGTTTATGGCGAAATTGAAGACCCGACTTCCGGCAGCGGGAATTGGGTTTGGTGCTGGCGATCGGAAAGCGTTAGTATAGGCGAGGTTGGCAGTGGTAATTGTCAGCCTTAATTCTTGAGAGTAGATGTTTTTTTGGCTTCTTATTACTTTCATTTTAGGTTCTGCTGTTGGCAGTTTTTTGAATGTGGTTATTGACAGAACAACTCGGGGAGAGACGATTTTGGGTCGGTCTTATTGCGATTACTGCAAAGCGACTTTGAGAACGTTTGACCTTGTGCCGATTTTAAGTTTCATTACCCTTGGCGCCAGATGCCGCTATTGTAAAAAATCCCTCTCTTGGCAATATCCGCTGGTTGAGACGATAATTGCTTTGCTTTTTGTTTCTTCTTTCCTTGTATTGGTTCAAAGCGGCCAGCTTTCCGTTGCTGCTCTTCTCTACTACTTTTTCCTTGTATCGACTTTTCTGGTGGTAGCTGTTGTGGATCAAAAATTCTCGCTTATTCCGACTACGTTGGTATTTGCTGCCTCTCTTATTTCACTCTTTTATAATTACTTTTACTTATCTTCCGGGCTTTTTTTTGAGCATGTGTTAGCGGCGTTTGCCGCTAGTCTTTTTTTTCTAATAATAGTTCTGGCGACTCGTGGCCGGGGGATGGGCGAAGGAGATATCGTACTTGGTTTCTTAATTGGTATGGTTTTGGGTGTAAAAGGTGCAATTTTAGCAATATTCTTGGCATTTTTAATTGGTGCTGTTGCTTCACTCCTTTTGATAATTTGTGGAAAAAAAAGTTTTGGCCAGACTATCCCCTTCGCTCCATTTCTGGCTCTGGGATTTTTAACTGCCCTTTTCTGGGCAAAGCCGATTATTGAGTGGTATTTAATGTTATATTGAGTATATGAGGTTCACGGTTCATGGTTCTCGGTTCACGGTCTGCGTAAATAAGAAAACTGTCAACTATGAACTATCACCCATTCGGCAAGCTCAGGCCTTCGGCTCTGAGGCTCAGGCTCGAAGAGGTGACCCTGAGTACATCGAAGGGTCAACTATCAACTGGCGCCGTAGGCGTCATGGTTTTGGGTTAATTGAGTTTATGATTGTGATTACGGTTTTTGGTATTGCGGTTTCAGCCATAACCGCGTCTTATCTGTCTTTTGAACGTAACCAGCGGCTCAAAAGTGCCGCGCAAATGCTAAAAGGCGACATTCGCTTAATTCAAAACAAGGCAGTATCCGGTGATAAGGGCACGGGCGGTAAATGTGAGAGTAATCCTGAAAGAGATGACCTAATTCTTGACGGGTGGTTTATTAAAATTAGCCAAGATGCCCAATCATATTTGTTGGCCGGTTATTGTCAGGACGATCCTAGTAGAACAGAGAGTTACACAGTTGGCTCAAAAACGGTAAATCTACCAAGAGACGTGAAGATAGGAGGAATTAGTATACTTAGTTCTTCCGTTAATGACGTGACTATTTTCTATCGGTCTGTGGCAGCAGGTGTTAGTTTCCACAACGATGTGGCTCCCCCATTTATCGATACTAGTGATAATCTAAAAAATTTACTTACTCCGCAAAGTCAGTTAACGATAAGTTTGATTTTAGTATCTGATTCCTCTAAAACCTATAATGTTAAGATTCAGACTTCAGGGGAAGTGGATGAAAGCAAGCCATAAGTCAGTTGTCAGTTGTCCGTTGTCAGTTGTCAGTAAGTCAGCGCAGTCGCTTATTGAGGTTGTTATCGCCATGGCTGTGATTGTCGGTTTGGCAGTGGCTTTGGTAACTACGACTTTGGTTGTCCAAAGAGCATCAAGGACCGCTAAAAATACTTCCCAGGCTACAAAATTGGTTCAGCAAAATATTGAGCAAGTTAGAATTTTGCGCGACAGGCAGGGTTTTGCTAGTTTGGCAAATAACGACTGCTGGGTGCTTGCTAATACTGCCGATATTAATCCAAATAATTGGAAACTGGCAAATAATTCATCAGATCCTTCTGTTGACTGTCCCGAGTCGGTACTTTTAAATCAAGTTGTTTTTGATCGATCTTTAAAGATCGAGATTGGAGCGAATTCCGATCAGAAAAAGGTTACAGTTACTGTCTCATGGACTGATTCTGGAGGTACCCAATCGGTCATTAATCAGACTATTCTTTCCAGCAATGATTAACAGTTGCTTTGCCGGACTTCGGCGAGCAGGCCCGCCTTCGCTAAAGCTACGGCGGGCAAGCAATTGACAATGTGCTGACTTCTCGAGACAATTGAAGTAATGCCCTTCCGCAAAAATTTTCAATTTTCAATTTTCAATTTTCAATTTTCGGATGGTTTCACCCTGATCGAGCTGCTGGTTGTTTTGGGCATACTGGTTACGGCCGTAGGAGCTACTCTTTTATTCTTAACCAATGTTTTAAAAGGTACAAATCAGGCTAATGTGACTGCAGAGGTTAAGCAAAACGGCCAGGCAGTTCTGGATTTGCTGGAGAAACAAATTCGAGGTGCAACCGCAGCTGTTGAAATTACACCAAATGGTTCATCAAGCGGGGTTAATATAACTAAGACAGATGGAAACTCACTCTATATAGCATGTTTCAATAGTATTGCGTCGCCTTCCAGCAATGGGTGGATTGGTGTAGCAGATGTCTCTCCCGGAACAGATATTAATACGGGTGACTATGAATCAATTACAAGTAGAGATACTATTTCGGGAGTAGATATTACGTGTACTCCCCCTTTAGGATTTAAAATAATTCCTACGGCCTCCGGGTCGCCTCCTATTGTTTCCATAAGCTTTATGGTCAATCAAGGAATTGATGCTCCTTCACGCGCGGATTTTTTGGCAAATGTCAAGTTTGAGACGACGATTTCGCTAAGGCAATATTAAATAACAATTAACATTTGACATTTGACAATTGACAATTGACAAACCTAAACTGGAATTAGAGATGAAAAAGAAAAAAGGACAAGTCCTGGTACTTGTTTTACTGGTAGTTGTTGTTGCGCTTGCTGTTGGTCTTTCGGTAGCCTCCAGAAACCTTACGAACCTTAGAATTACAACCCAGAGCGAGCAGTCACAAAGGGCGTTTAACGCAGCAGAAGGCGGTATTGAGCACGCCCTTTCTGTTTTAAAAACAGGAGCTTGGACTGGTGTGGTTCCTCCAGTTGGAGATATTACACCGAACGTTACTGTTGATGAGAGGCATCAATACAACTCGGTAATTTTGGAAGGGGATGTTGGACAGATTGAATTAACTAATGCATCGAATTTTCCGGTACGAATAGAATGGGCTAAGTCATCTGATTCTTTAGAGCAGACCAGTCCGGCCTCGATAGAGATAACAGTAATTCGCGGATTGCCGGGGAATTATACTCAGCAGAGGTTTGCTTGGGAAGGGACTTCATTACATGGCGCGTCCGAGGCAGGTTTTAAAAATCCAGGTGATGATCCAGGGAGTTCATCTTGCCTCCCTACTGGCTTTGAGAAATGCGGAAGAATTGATCCCCTTGGGACAAATCCGGTCCTATTAAGGATCAGACCTTTTTGGAATCAGGCGACAGTTAAAGTAGTAAGTGATGGCGGTACACTTCCCCTGCAGCAGTATGATATTACCTCCAGTGCTACTACCGAACTTGGTTTAACCAGGAAAGTTCAGGTTACGAAGACAGTTCTGCCGCAACTGCCGGCGGTTTTTGACTACGTTTTATATTCCGAAGGAGACATAACCAAGTAACAATTGACAACTGACCCTTCGATAGACTCAGGGTCATCCTGAGCGAAGTCGAAGGATGACATTTGACAACTGACAAAATAATGAGCAAGCGGACGAAGTTAATTCTTTCAATAATCGGGGTAAGTGCGATTATTATCCCGGTTGTTCTTCTTATAGTATTTACTCAGAACACAGGTACGCAGCCGGAGATTCCGTCAGGGCAAAGGACAATAGATGTTGGTAATATCGAGAAGGCAGTAAAAAATGCCCCTAAGAAAGAATCGGTTTTCCCGACAGCTAGTCCATCGACTCCTTCAGCAAAGCCGATTTCCGAAGGAAGCCCATCTGCAGAGTAAATATTATGTCTGCCCAAGTCTTTGGTCTTGATATTGGTAGGTCGTTTAAATCAGCAGGTCGCCCTTCGATCCTTCGACAAGCTCAGGACTCAGGGCGCTCCTCTGATATAAATTTCAGGAATAATTTTTTAGATTGTTTTAAAAAGCTGTATGGCCGCTAATATATTTGGTTTAGATATCGGAAGATCATTTATTAAAGTTGTACAGGTTGAAGTTAGGAATGATAAAAAGAGACTGCTGGCTGCCGGCAGTTTGAAGACTCCTCCAGGCGGAATGCAGTCAGAGTCTCCGATTGACTTAAAGAATCTGTCCGAAGCTATTCGAAATTGTGTCAATCAGGCAAAAATTACTACAGACAAATGCGTTGTTTCTCTCATCGAGTCGCAAGTAGTAGCCAGATTAATTCAGCTCCCCTATCTAACGGATAAGGAACTTGCTGCCGCTATTAATTGGGAAGCAGAGCAATATATTCCCTTACCCATAAAAGATGTTTTTTTGCAGTACAAGGTGGTCTCACGCCCCCAAAACGCCACAAACGGGGCTAAGATGGATGTTCTTTTAATCGCTTCACCCAAGAGAGTTATTAGAAAGTATTTGGATGTTGTTAGAAATGCCACTTTAAGGCCTGAAAGTCTGGAAACTGAGTCAATTGCTTTAACCAGAGCTTTGACTAAACCACAAGATCCGCCTACGATAATCGTTTCCTTGGGAGCGTTCTCGAGTGAACTGGTTATGGCATATGAGGGTAACGTTCTTTTTACCAGATCTATTGCGGCTGGCGGCATAACTTTAACTAAAGCAATAATGGCTGAATTTAACTTGCCCCAAAGTCAGGCTGAAGAATATAAGCAAACCTATGGAATTATGGAGGATAAACTTTCTGGGAAGGTGGCGGCGGTTTTAAAACCAATTTTGGATATTTTGATTTCCGAAATTACTAAAGCAATCGAATTTGCGCACAGTCATGTTGAAAATTCCCAGATAGGTCGTATAGTAATGTGTGGTGGCGGGGCTTACTTGCCGGGGCTTTCGGAATTTTTGGCGCAGAGAACAAGTTTAGAAGTTTCCTTGGGAGATTCATGGGCCGATTTTGTAAAGGAGGGCGTGGTATTAAAACTTCCCGGACAAGGAAGCTTTTATTGTGTTTCCACCGGGCTTGCTCTTAGAAGATAAGGTTTGCTACGCTGAAACAAGAGTCTAGAAAAAATTAGTGTCTAGAGACTAGTATTCTAAACCCTAAACACTAGACCCTAATATATATGGCCGATATAAATTTATTACCATCAGAAGAGAAAACAGCCGAGCGGATTGATCTTGCGAGGAGAAAGTTACTATTTGTTTCTATTGCGGTTTTAGTCTTCACGGCGATTTTGACACTAGCGACACTAGTATTCTTTACAAGACTTGTGTCTGTCAGAAAGGATATGTTTGCGAAGGTTGAAGAGAGTACTGCCCAAATCAGTGACCTGAAAACAACCGAAGAGTTGATTACTGTTGTTAAACAAAAAGCTTCAACTGCCCACAAAATTATTTCTGCCCGGAGTAATATATCATATGTTTTTGATCAACTAAAACAACTTACTCCTCAGGAGGTTTATTTTTCAGACCTGAGAATTTCTTCCGGCAAGATTGTAATTTCCGGTAAGGCTAAATCATCTAAAGATATGAACTGGCTTATTAAAAACCTTACCGAGGAAGGTGCGGGAATTGTTTCCGATGTTGCTATTGACTCATTAAGTTCTGACGAAACCGGAGCTTATACATTTGCCATCTCGGCGCAGTTAGTAGGATTTAAATGAACCTATCGAGTATAACATTACCAAAAATTGCAAACGAGGAAGAAATCTCGAAATGGATGGGTCTGGCAGCGCCGGGAGGGGCAATCTTAATTTCTGTTATTATTATCGTTTTTATTATCTGGCCGAAGTTTACTCAAATTCTGCAGCTGAGAAGCGAAAACGAGCAATTGACGAAGCGTGTTGAGAGCCTTGATTCTAAAGTAGAAACACTTGCAAGTCTTGACAGTCGCGGTCTTGATATTAAGCTCGGGATAGCTGAGCAGTTGCTCCCTTCAGATAAAGGCGTTTTTACATTGATTACGCAAATTGAAAATACGTCGCGAGCTTCTGGTGTTCTTCTCAATAAAATTGATCTTGCGCCAGGTTCATTAAAAGACGCTGGGGCTACTAAAGGTGCCGGTAGCAGTACTGGAAGTACGCAAGGTGACCTTGCACCTAAGATACAAATTAGAATATTGTTGACGGGTGATTATAGATCATTTGAGCAATTTCTAAAAAATATCTTCTCTGTCTCGAGAGTAATGGCAGTAAAGGATCTGAGTTTATCATCTTCAGCATCATCCTCTGAACAAACAACTCAAGTTAGAGCTTCTATGACAATTGATGCCTACTGGCAACCTTTGCCTAAAGAATTAAATTCTATTGAATCTCAGATTGAGGATTTGACAAGTGAGGAGTCGGCTACTTTAGATCAAGTCCTCTCTACAGGCTTTATTGCTCCACCAGCAATTCCCCCAGTCCCGAAAGGAAAAACGGATCTCTTTTCACAGTATTAAGATTTCAGAATTGCCATTTTTTGGTTATTTTAATACTTTGCAGATGTCGCCATCTGGCTATTTTTTGGTGATTACCTGAGAGGAGAACCGAGGGTACTTTTAAGCCTCTGAAGTTTTCAGGCTTGGTGTATTGAGGATACTCAAGAAGAGAAGTATCAAAAGTATTAAAGGTACCAAAAGTATCAGAGGGAAGAGAAAAAGACTCCGAAATTAATGATTCGGGGTGAATGACACCGGGAATTAGTCTGGCTACTGAGTCAACAATAGCCATGGTGGCAATTTCGCCTCCGGTCAGAATATAATCGCCAATTGAAATAACTTCACTTGCAAATTCCTCTACTCTGGCATCAATTCCTTCGTAATGACCGCAGATTAAGGCCAATGACTTTTTTCTGGCTAGAGCCCGGGTCTTTTTTTGATCGTATTTTTTACCTGCCGGAGAGAGAAGAATTACATGAGGTTTGGGTTTAATTGTTGCTAGTGCTTTTACAACCACATCCACTTTGAGGATCATTCCTTTTCCTCCGCCATAGGGTTTGTCATCTACTGTTTTATGTTTATCACTTGCAAAATCGCGTATATTTATAAGATTGATTTTTACAAGTTTCTTGGCTTGAGCTCGTTTTAGGATGCTTGAAGTTAAAACTCCTTTAAACATTTCAGGAAATAGAGTGAGAATGTAGAAAGTCATTTTTTTTAGAAACTTCGGAGTTTCAGCAGAAATCGGTGTATCAAACGGCTGAAAATTCAGATAAATCAGAATTCGATATATTCGGTCTATTCTCAATCCGATTCATGCCGATTTTAGCTGATTTCTTCTGACGTTTCAGAAACTTTAGATTTCCTGAACTTCAATGGATGCAAAGACATTTTCCTTTATTGCCCTAATCTTTAGTAAATTTTTAATAGATTTAATCATTTTACCGTCTTTACCAATAACTTTAGCGATATCCTTTTTGGGAATAGATATAAGAAATTTGACAGCGTTGTCCTCTTGGACTTTTTCTATTTTGACTTTCTTTATATCTGAAACAAGAGGTTTGATTAAATATGTTAATAAATCTTCCATAAAATTTTTAATTTTTAATAAATTTTCAATGATTTAATTTTCAAACTTAAAATATTTAGATTTTATTGAAAATTTCAACCCGTCCTCGACCGAGTCGAGACGAGGTTGGGAATTTCAAATTGAAAATTATTAAGGTTGTTATTTGTTTGTCGTCTTGATGGGTTCTTTAGCATTCAATGCTCTTTCTAAGAGTTTTGCTACTGCTTGAGTCGGTTTAGCGCCCTTTTTTATCCAGAAGTCAAATCTTTCTATTTTTAACTTTATATTATCCGTTGTGTTTTGCGGGTTATAAAAGCCAATATTTTCCAGAAACTGGCCGTCTCTTTTACTTCTGGAGTCCTGGGCGACTATACGATAAGAGACTTGATGTTTTTTGCCAACCTTTGAAAGCCGGATCCTTACTGACATATTTCCTTAATGCTTAAAATAAATTTATAATTTACAATTTTTAATTTTTAATAAATTTTCAATGATTAATTTTTAAAAATTTAAACATTTAGATTTGATTGAAAATTTCAAATTGAGAATTGAAAATTTGTATAGATTATCCCAGAAATTAGCCCTTTAGTCTACTAAGAGCATCTTTAGCGGCGTTTTGGGCGGCTTCTTGTTTATTTTTACCCAGTCCCTTGCCCAATAGTTTTTCGCCTAAATAAACTCCGATTTCGAATCTGCGGGCATGATCCGGTCCCCAGCTTTTTAACAATTGATAAACTGGCGATTGATGAGATTCTCTCTGCGTCAGTTCTTGGAGTTTTGATTTATTGTCAGAAACCGCTGATTTAGCCAAGATTTGCCATTTTTGAAGAATCATTTTATTTAAAAAATCTTGAGTCTTTTCCAGCCCCTGATCGAGGTAAATTGCTCCTATTAGAGCTTCAAAAGAATTGGCTAAGATCGAAATACTAGTCCGCCCGCCAGACTCCTCCTCACCCTTTGAAAGATAAAGATAGTTGCCTAAGGAGAGCTGGCTTGCTAGTTTTCCCAGCGTTTCCGTTCTGACGAGGGCCGCCCGAAGTTGAGTAAGTTTTCCTTCGGGATATTTTGGGAGTTTATTGAAAAGGTAGGCGGAAACCACCAGAGATAGAATCGAATCACCCAAAAATTCCAGGCGTTCATTTGAATCATCCTTAAAGTTTTTATGTTCGTTTAGGTACGAGCGGTGAATAAATGCGTTTTTTAAGAGTGATTCATTTCTAAAGTTGAAACCTATTTTTTTTTGGAGGTCTACCAGATTAGACTGCATTTTCAACGTTTTCAAAAAGGTATGAGACTATGTCAGAAACTTTTTTAAAAGTTGCGACTTTTTCAGTGGGGACCTGGATCTGGTATTTATCCTGAATACTTTCCAAAAGGTCCTCGAGATCTAAATCCGTTATATTAAGGTCTGCCTCAAGAAAAGAATCTTCCTCGATGTCATCTTCAGTTATACCGAATTGTTTTGAGATTAGTTTTTTAATATCTTCTAAATAATCAATCATATAAGATAAGTTATAAGTTAAAAGTCAAAAATCAAAATTATGTAAGTTAACTAATGTTAACTTTTTATTTTTCGAGCTTGCGAGAAAAACAAGCTCTCTTATTTTAAATTTTGCATTGTTATTTTGATATTTGATTTTATCACTGATCCTAAAACCCCGTTAACAAAACTGGCTGATGTTTCCGAACCGAATTCTTTAGCAATCTCCACTGCCTCGTCAACAATTACTTTATAAGGCTCTTTTTTTTTAAAAACAAGCTCCCAAATGGCAAGGCGAAGTATTGCTAGGTCAACCGTTGCAATCTGCGCAATAGGCCACACAGGTGCGTTTTTGGCGATAATTCTATCAATTTCTTTCTGGTCAAGGATCACCTTTCGGGCCAGTGAATTTTCTGAAAGTTTTAGACTGGGCCTAAAATTTTTTTCAAATAGTGTCTTTACTGTCTGGATTCTAGTTTTGTGCCTCGGATCATCTTTGCGTTTCATTTCCCCTTTTTGACCTTAAGCTCTATCCCCTCTTTGTAGAATCCACAACTAGGACAAGCTTGATGCGGAAATTTCAGATTTTGGCATCTTTGACATGCAACAAGCTCCGGAATTTTAAGGCTGATAGCTGCTTTACGTTTTCTTGTTCTTGCCTTTGCGTGTTTTTTCTTAGGTAAAGGTGTCATTTTTGCGAAATTTCCTTAATTCTACTTAATAAATATTATTTTGCAAAAATATCAGAGGAGCGCCATTGGCACGAATTTGAAGAATTGTGCCAAGGCGATCTGCTGATATATAAATAGTTTACAATTTACAATTGACAATTGGCAATTGACTAAAATAGTTGGGTATCAACCCCGTTAGAAGTATGGTATTTCAACTTATACAGACTTAAAGATCTCCGAAGAGACTTTTCGAAATATAGATTTAAAAACAAACTTCTAACGGGGTCAAGGAGTCAGAGGGTCAAACGGTTTTGATTCTCTGACTCTTCGATACGGTTGGATTATAGCAGAAACCAACTTGGTGTCAAATCTAAAGTTTAGCTGAACGAAAACCTTAGTTTTCTAAGCAGGGTTTCAGCGGGATACCAGGTTGAGGGGTTTGGACTGGCGGATTTAGACGGTTTTCCCAAGCGGATTCAATTTGTTGCCAAAGCCTATCAATTGACTCTTTTGCTAAAGCGATGTTTTTTCTTATAATTATATCCTTACCCAGAGTAGTTAGCTCCATTGGGCTTTTTTCACAAGGGATGTAGGCCAAAACCCCTCGTCTGCAATCAGGTCTTTTTACAAGAGCGACACGACCGTATCCGTTTTGATCGTTAATATCAAAGCCCCTTCCCCACATCAATTCGTCGGGAACTAGCATTTCTTCTTCAGGTGTGCCTTCGGGAAACATTTTTGGATAGAAAGCATCGAATCTTTCGTTGAACCGGATGGCCAATTCTCTATCTATCGAAGCTCTTTCCCAATGAAAGATTTTATCAGTGGCTTTGAGGCCACCGACGATTGCTAATAGTCTTACTAGTTTCAAGAACTTGCGTCTTTCCATAGGGAGATATAATATCATTTTTTGTGAAAATATATCAGTTTGGTTGGGAGTAATCGGCTGAGAGTTGAGAAATTTTTTCAGCAAGGAGCGGGTATTTTTTGAGGGTGGGATCGGAATTTGCAACTTTCTGGGCGGCTTTTTGGGTTTTTTCGATTAGTTGATGATCGGAAAGACTGGCAATCTTAAAATCGACAAAGCCGGATTGTTTAAGTCCAAAGATTTCGCCCGGTCCGCGCATTTCAAGATCAGCTTCGGCTAATTCAAATCCTATTTGAAGTCTTTCCATGCTTTTAAGACGGCCGATAGAACTTTCTTGTAGGGAATCGGTAAAAAGCAAACAATAAGACTTATACTTTCCTCTGCCAACCCGGCCGCGGAGTTGATGAAGCTGGGCTAGTCCAAAACGGTCAGCAGATTCTATCATCATAATAGTGGCGTTGGGAACGTCAATTCCGACTTCGACGACTGGAGTGGCAACTAAAATATCGACCTTTACGTTTTTAAAGTTATTGATGATTTTTTCTTTTTCTTTGGATTTAAGGCGGCCGTGCAAAAGGCCAAGTTTGACTTTTTTAGAAAAATTTTTCTTGAGTTTTGTAAATTCTTCTGTTGCTGCCTTGACCGTAGCCATTGTTTCTGAAGGTTCGACAAATGGTGTGATAATAAATGCTTGCCTGCCGGCCGATATCTCTTTTTCAATAAACCCATAGGCATCGTTTCTCTTGTTGTTTGGAACGACAAAGGTGGCAATTTTTTGACGGCCTGTCGGCATTTGGTCAAGTACTGATAAATCAAGATCACCATAAAGAGTCAGGGCAAGGGTTCGGGGAATTGGCGTTGCAGTCATCGTTAAAAGGTGAGGAGTTAATTTGCCGGACTGATCCATAAAAAGCTTAGCCCTTTGAGCTGTCCCGAAACGGTGTTGTTCGTCAACTATTACCAATCCGACTTGTTTTTGCGGTTTAAAAGTAGTTAAGAGGGCGTGAGTGCCGCACGTAATGTCACCTTTGATCTTTCGGCTTCCTGTCCAAATGCCGACTGTCACTTTAAAGGGCGAGAGGATTTCCTCAAAAGTTTTTTGATGCTGGAAAGTTAGAATCTCAGTAGGAGCAGCTACAAGAGTATCTGTCCCATTGAGAAATGCGATATAGGACGCAATAGCGGCAACAACCGTTTTTCCGGAACCGACGTCGCCTTCCAGAAGTCTATTCATGGGGATTTCCCTTTGCATATCTTTGGCAATTTCGCGGCAGGCCCTTTTTTGAGCGTCGGTTAGATTAAAGGGAAGGACTTTGGTAAGGGTCAGAATTTTGGATTTGTCTATAGTCATTGGTAACGCTTTGCGATTTTGTTTCCATTTTTCTTTTGCCAAAATTGCCATTAGTTGTGTTAGAAATAATTCATCAAAGGCTAATCTCAGCTTTGCCTGACTAACCTCACCATAATTTTTTGGGAAATGGATTTTTTTTAGCGCTGATTCCAATTTTTCCAACTGTTCCTCCTCCATAATTTTTTTGGGTAAATGATCTTTCAGGTTTTTTGTATAAATCGGCAGATATTTAGCGATTTTGGCACGAATCCATTTTGAAGTAGCACCTTCTGTTTCCGGATAAATAGGGACAAGTCTTCCTGTGTGTAGCGTCTGGGAAACTCCTTTTCCTGAGGTGTCAACGTAAGACACCCCTGGGGTGGTATAGCTTGGCACATCAGGGCTTTTGATGATTTCGTAGGATGGGGAAACAAGTTTTGGTTTAGATCCCTCAACTTCAACTTTGCCGGCAAGAGAAATTTGCATTCCGGCTTTGATGATTTTTGTTAAAAAGGGCTGATTGAACCAGATAACTTCAATTGTTCCCGACTGATCGGCAATCGTTGCCAAGGTTACAAATTTGCCCATGCGAGTTCTGATATTTTGAATTTTCCAAACAATGCCCTGAATGCTTAATTTTTCGCCGGGAGTAATATTGTTTATATTAGCAATAGTAGAAAAATCATCCCAGCGGAAAGGAAAGTGATAGATAAGATCCTCTAAGGTTTTGACTTCTAGGCGTTTTAACTTTTGGGAATACCACTTGCCTATTCCGGAAAGCTGACTAACAGGAGTTTTTGGGTCCATAACAGGTAAAGTGTAAAGTGTAAAGTGTAAAGTGTAAAGTTGAGTTCGAAAAATTCAGTATGTAGGCTAGCAATTGAAGTTTTTATTGAAAGCCGTAGAGAAGATAGAAGGCGAATTGGCCAATGATAAAGCTTAGTCCGGCAATGACAACAATTGCAATCCAGATTTTTTTAAGATAAGAACGCTTGAAAAGCTTCATTTTTCCTGTTTTGTTATTTTAACAATATTGATTCCTTTTTTAACTATAATATCTCCGGTGAATGGCTCTTTTGGGTCAGAAATCTTTCCGAATGGCTTATTAGGGCTTATAGTTCCGCTTATTGCTCCCTGTTGTATAAGTCGTTTTGACTCCGAAATGCTTCCAGATAAGCCCGAATCTAATATGGCTTGTGAGATTGTTGCCCCGGAGCTTTTGGTTATTGGGATATTTAAAGGGAGCATTTTTTTTTGAAAAACTCTTTCAAATTCTTCCATGGTGTGTCTTGCAATTTCTTCGGCATAAAACTGTTTGACGATTTCAAAAGCCAGTTTTTTCTTGGCATTTAGAGGCTTGAAACTTTTTAGTTCTTGAGGGTCGAGATCAGTGAGATTTAGCCAGTACTCTCCTATTTGACTGTCTGCCATTGACATGATTTTGCCAAATATATCTTGCGGTGAATCATCAAGCCAAATGCAATTTCCTGAGGATTTGCTCATTGGTTTATCATTAGTTCCAGAGATTAAGGGTGTTGTCAAAACAAATTTTTCCCGGTTCTTCATTTTTTTCTGAAGTTCGCGGCCGATTAACATATTGAAAGTTTGGTCCGTGCCGCCTATTTCCAAATCGACATCCATTGCGACCGAATCATAACCTTGAAGCATTGGGTAAAGCATTTCATGAGTCCAGACAGTATTGCCGTGTTTAATCCTGTCTTGAAACATGTCACGCTTAAAAAGCTGAGTTGCAGACAAATTCGAGGCGATATTGATAATGTCAGCAAGGTTCAGTTTCAATAGCCAATCACCATTTTCCTTAATTTTGACTTTGTCAAAGTTGATAATCTTCTGCGTTTGGGATTTCCATGTTTTAATATTTTTATCAATTTCCTCTTGGGTTATTTTTGTGCGGGCTTGAGCGCGTTGCGATGGATCACCTGTAAGAACAGTTCCTGTGCCAAATAACAGAATCGCTTCATGGCCAAGGTCCGCGAACTCCTGGAGTTTACGCAGAGGGATAGTATGGCCAAGATGAAGTCTACTACCTGTCGGATCGACACCAAGGTAAACGCGGATCTTTTTAGAAGCCATGAGTTTAGCTAAACCCTCTTTGTTTGGAAGGATTTGCTCGACTACTTTTGTTAAAACCTTATCGATCTTATCCATACCATCAAATATTACAATGATGGAGGTTTTATGGCAATGTTCGCAAAGCAGGTGGTCCTGATATATAATTATCTCTACTTAGCTTTTATATCAGCAGGTCCACTTGGCACAGAACTACGGTTCTTCATGCCAGTGTGGCTTCTCTGTTTGAAATTATGAAGTTTGCACCATATCGCCCGGGAAGCCGTAAATTCTCATCAAGACTAGCCAAACTTTCATCCCGCTCTTCCAGTCACCCATTCTTAAAACCATCAAACTTCGATAAGCGCCGTTTTTGGATTCGTTTTTTTGGTCTTATTACAACTTTAGTCTTTTTTTCGCTAATCGGCCTTATTATCTTTACAGTTTTCTCTTTTATAGTTTTCGCCAAGGATTTGCCCTCTCCATATAAGTTAACAGCCAGAGATGCTTCTCTTTCAACAAAAATCTACGATCGTAATGGAAAACTTCTTTACGACATTTTTGGAGAGAAAAACCGGGCACTTGTTAAATGGAACGAGTTGCCGTCATATGTTAAAGAGGCAACAATTGCTATTGAAGATAAAGATTTTTATGAGCATCGCGGATTTTCCCCAGTAGGTATTGGAAGGGCTGTTTTTAACATCTTAATTTTTCACAAACTACAGGGAGGTTCTACAATTACGCAGCAAGTTGTAAAAAATAGCCTTCTTTCTCCGGAGCGGACAATAACGCGTAAAATAAAAGAATTTATTTTGGCTATTCAAGTCGAACGTAAATATACTAAAGACGAAATATTGCAAATTTATTTGAATGAAGTTCCCTACGGCGGTACGGCTTGGGGAATCGAAGCAGCTTCTCAAACTTACTTTAGTAGAGAAGCAAAGGATTTAACTTTAGCTGAAGCGGTTATTTTAGCAGGTTTCCCGCAGCGTCCTTCATATTATTCACCTTTTGGGGCGGAACCCGAGGCTTATATCAAACGAGCGGAAGATGTGGCAAGGAGAATGCGCGAGGATAGTTATATCACTCGTGAGCAAGAGGAAGAATTAAAAAAAGAAATACCCCAGATTAAATTTAGCGCCAGTGAACAAGGAATTAGAGCACCCCATTTCGTTTTTTATGTCAGAAACCTGCTGGCAGAAAGATATGGCGAAAAATTTCTGGAACAGGGAGGGTTAAAAGTTACTACCACTCTCGATCTTGACCTGCAGGATGATGCCCAGAAAATAGTGACTGAGGAGGTTGCCAAAGTTGCTGACCTTCATGTGGGAAACGGAGCGGCCGTAGTCATGGATCCGGTGACTTCTGAGGTTTTGGCAATGGTCGGGTCTAAAGATTATTTCGCCAAAGATTATGAGGGTCAGGTTAACGTGGCGTTATCTCTGCGTCAGCCCGGTTCTGCTCTTAAACCATTTACTTACGCTACGGCTTTTAAAGCCGGTTACACACCCGCTTTTGTGATAATGGATGTTCCTACCGAATTCCCAGGAGGGGCTGGTCAACCGTCTTATAAACCCGTTAATTACGATGGAAAAAGTCGGGGTCCGGTTCAAATTCGATTTGCTCTGGGCAATTCAATCAATATGCCGGCTGTTAAGATGACCGCTTTAGTCGGGATTAAGAACATGCTAAGGACTGCGTATGAAGCCGGTCTCAAATCATTGGAACCTTCAGATGAAAACCTGAAGCGTTTTGGTCTTTCCATAACTCTTGGAGGTGGTGAAGTTAGGCTTTTGGATCTAACATCAGGCTATGCGACTTTAGCAAATCGCGGCAAATATCTCGAACCCGTTGCCATCCTTAAGGTTGAGGATAAAAATAACAAAGTTATGGATGAAGTTAAAGAAAGGAAAAGCAAACAAGTCATTGATGAGGATATCGCTTTCCTGATTTCACATATTCTTTCAGACAATAACGCCAGAAGTGACGTCTTTGGACCTTCTTCCCTTTTAAATATTAGCAGTAAAACTGTTGCGGTGAAGACCGGGACAACTGATGATAAACGGGACAACTGGGCTGTCGGCTATACCCCGTCTGCAGCTGTAGGTGTTTGGGTAGGTAATAATGACAATTCTGAAATGAATCCAAAGATTGCCTCAGGAGTCACTGGCGCTACTCCGATTTGGAATCGACTGATGAGTAGAGTTTTAAAAGATAAAGGGCCGGAAGGTTTTGGCAAGCCCGATAGTGTTACAGCTCTGGAGATTGATGCTTTAGGTGGCGGTCTTCCCTGCCGAGATTACCCTAAAAGAAGCGAGTATTTTATTAAAGGTACTGAGCCGACACGCGATTGTTTAGTTGAAAAGACTTTAGACGGCAAGGATTATCTTGTTTTTGTCGAGTTTGATCCAGTTTCTACTGACGGCAAAAACCGCTGGCAGGAAGGAATTGATGCCTGGGCACAGAGTCAATCCGATCCCAAGTATCGTCCGCCGAGCGAACTTAAGAATGAACCGACAGAAAATCCTGATGAGATTAAAGTTAAGATCAATAAACCCTCAGATCATAACCAGGTGGATTTGAGTTTCGAGACGGAAGTCGAGGTTCAAACAGGCCGCAAGGTAACCAAAGTTGAGTTTTATATAGACGGCTCAATAAAAGACAACAAGACAGGCGATGGTCCGTATAAATTTAATTTTACCTTTGCCGAAAGTAATAAAGGTAAACACAAAGTAAAAGTCAAGGCTTATAACGAGGCCGGGCGTGATTCCGAGCAGGAAATTACGGTTTCTGTCGGAGAGTCGTGGAGTGACTGACTATAGTTAAAGATTTTGCATTGAGTAGCAAGAGATTCTTAGTTTATCAAAGGTAACACCTGACTCTCTCAACGCTTTTGCCGCGGTATTGTTACCTTCAGTCATGACTGCTATTAAAATATCAACAGGTGTAATTTGACAAGCTCCTCTTTGGCTGCTTTCTTTAGCGGCTAGTTGTAATACCTCTTCTGTTGTTCCTGGATTGTCGATTAGACCAATGACTGAGTGACTGCCTGGAGTTAAACGTATTGACTTACAGACAGCAGAGTTAATTTTTTCCAAATCGACTCCTAATTCATTTAGCTTTTTTTGTATGTTATCATCTTTCAGTAGTCCGCAAACTAAATGATCAATACTTCTGTAATTAATCCCTTGCCTTTTTACTTCATTAGTAGCGTGATATAGTACATCGCTGCTTTCTTGTGAGAATGGCAGTTTTTCTCCTGTTAATGCTTCAACCATGCTGAAGATAATATAAAAATTGCGAAATAAAATCAAGTGGAAGTTCGGACTTTTGCTTTAAGAGTTTTTTCAAGGGAGGAAATTACCTTGTTTCTTATCTGAGTAACTTTTTCTTGAGTAGGTGTGCCTGATGATTTTTGATAGGACAGACGCAGGGTCACGGACTTTTTATCTGTCCCGATTTTCTCATTCTGATAAACGTCGATTACCTCGACTTTATTAACTAGGGGTTTACCTGATTCTTTTATTGCAGATACAATTTCCGCAAGTGCGGTTTCAACTTCAAATACAGCCGAGATATCCTCAATAACCGACGGGTATTTAGGGATCGGCCTAAATGATTTAGCTGTAGTCGGTAGACTGTAGACTGCTGACAGATTTATTTCGACTGCTGCGACTGGATTTTCATTTTTAAAATAGTCGGTGACTTGCGAACTTAAAATCCCCAAAGTACCAACAACTGTATCCCCTATTTTAACTTGGGCCGAATTTTCTTTTTCAAAAAGTGGATTATTGCCGGTCAGTTTTTGAAATTTAATATCACGCGCAAGAATCTCAAAGATGTTTTCAACAATCCCTTTAATTTGATAAAAATTAGCATTATCGAGTGCAACGGCGAGTGTTAAATCCTGTTTTGGCAAATCACCCTCTTTTTTCTGGTAGGTTTTAGCAACTTCGAATATTTCCATATTTTTTTGTAGATTCTGATTACTGGTAATAATTTGAGCCAAAGATATGAGAATTGTTGACCTCATAAATTGCCACTGGTCTGTTAGGGGATTAGTTAGCTTGACTGCTTCATTTTCTCCAACTTGGGCGAGACTAAGCAGGTCTTTAGATATTATCGAATAGGTCATAACTTCGGTCAGTCCTAAAAACTTAAGAGCCCTTTTAAGATCAATTACGCTTTCCAGATCACTGATATTTATCTCTTGAGGAATTTGTCCTTTGGGCAGCTTTGACGAAAGATTGTGGTAACCGTAGATTCGGGCAATTTCCTCAATTAGATCGACATCATCTTCTACATCATTTGTGCGCCAACTTGGAGCTTGAGCAGTAATAGTCTGGGCTGTTGTTTTTACATCAAAACCAAGAAGCCCAAGGATTCTTGCAGCCTTTTCAGGTTGTATCTTCACATTGAGGTAAGAAGCAAGCTTTGCCAGATTTAAGATAACTGGTTTTTGTTCCTTCTTATAATTGGCAATGTCGACTAATTCCGAGGCTATTTTTGCACCCGCTGTTAACTTGGCAAGGTAAGCTGCCCGGGAAAGTGACGGGATAATTCCTTCCAAGTCGATTCCTTTTTCGAACCTGGCTGCTGCCTCTGTTCGGAATGCAAGATTCTGGGTAGTTTTACGAATGGTCAAAGGATCATAAGCCTGAACAAAGAGGACGACCCTTTTCGTTCTTTTGGAGATTTGGGAATTTGCGCCGCCCATGATACCGCAAAGGTCGATAAGCCTTTTCTCGTCTTCGATAACTATGGCGCCTGCCGGAATTTTTCTTGTTTGTCCATCGAGAGTGATAATTTTTTCTTCCTCAATGGCTGCACGGAGAATCATTTTGCCGCCTTTAATTTTGTCAAAGTCAAAGGTATGCATTGGTTGGCCGAGTTCAAGCATGATGTAATTGGAGATATCAACAATATTGTTTATAGACCTGATGCCCGATTTTTCCAGGCGGTTTCTTATAAATGCCGGTGAGGGTTTAATTTTGACATTATCAATGATGATTGCAGTGAATCGAGGACACAGGCTCCGATTTTTGATAATGACATCCAGTGTTAAAGGACTTGCGGTATCAGGTTCGAGCACAAGATTTAAGCCTTTGGGTTTGACAAGTTCTGATTTTAAATTATTCCCTTTTAGAATAGCGTGAGTTTCTCTTGCCAGACCAAAAACTGAGAAGGCATCAATGCGATTACTGGTCACTTCGATATCCAGAAGATAGTCGTTTTCGACTTTTTGGATTTTTTCGACCGCTGGACCAGCCAGCGAAAGATGGTTGGCAATAGTTTTGAGAGCAATATCTGTTTTTAGATATTCTCGCAGCCAGGATGCAGGAATACGTATGTTCATAATATTTTAAATCCGAAATCCTAAATTCTAAATCCTAAACAATACTTAAATTCAAATGACCTAAATTCAAAACGTCTTGAACATTTGTATTTTGAAAATTGGAATTTGTTTCGAATTTCGTGCTTCGTATTTCGAATTTTCATCTCAGAACTGTTCTAAGAACCTAATATCATTTTGGTACAAAAGTCTGATGTCGCCTATGTTGGTTTTCATAGCAATTGTTCTTTCGATTCCCCAGCCAAAAGCAAAACCGCTATAGACTTCAGGGTCGATTTTGCCTGCTCTTAGGACTCTCGGATGCACCATACCGGATCCTCCAAGTTCCACCCAGCCGGATTTGCAGAATCGGCAGCCACGTCCCATACAAACCCCACAAGTGACGTCAACTTCAAATGATGGTTCGGTGAAACGGAAATGATGTTGTCTTAATCTGGTAACTCGTTCGGGACCAAAGAATCTGGTGGTGAAATAATCAAAAGTACCCTTAAGATCCGGAATCGAAACATTTTTGTCAACCAAAAGGCCTTCAAATTGATGAAACATTGGCGTATGTGAAATATCAATTTGTCTTCGGTAGCAACGGGCAATGTTGAGCATTCTAATTGGAGGTGTTTTGACTCTTAGCATTTCTCTAACCTGGCCGTTTGAGGTGTGCGGGGTCAATACTTGATTTCCTAAATTAGGATGAGGTTTGGATTTTATAAAAAATGTTTCCCAATCGTCTCTGGCAGGATGGTTCTTGGGCATATTTAAAGTTTCAAAGGCATACCAGTCCCATTCGACTTCCGGGTAACTTTGAAGTGAGAACCCAAGCTGTTTAAAAATGGAGACGATTTCTTCGATTGCCTGGGAAACGAGATGAAGGTGGCCGATTTTGGTCTTTTCGCCGGGGGCTGTAATATCAATAGGAGTTGCTGAACGCCCAGCGCTTAACGCTGAACGCTTTTTTTCAAGATGTTGCTCTATTTCCTTTTTTGCTTCATTGAGAAGCTGACCGATTTTTGGTCTTTTTGATTTAGGAACTTGTCCAAGTTGTTTGGTAAGAGTTGTGAACTCGCCGCTTTTGCCAAAGATTTCAATGTAGACCTGATCGAGATCTTTGGTGGTATTGACAGAGCCGATTCTTGCGCGGGCATGGGTCAATAATTCTTTTAATTCTTTGTCCATGAAATGAATTATATCAGCAGTTTGTATGTTTGGAGTAGATCCAGCAGAGCTGGATAAAAAAACCTCTCGAACTTAAATAAATGCTTTAAGAACGAGAGGCGATGGATTTATAGCAGCTGAAAATCTTTTTGTCAACTAGATCAACTAGATGATTTTTTTGACGATGCTTTCGAAAGCTTTGGGGTCTTCGATGGCGATTTGAGAGAGGATTTTGCGGTCGAGAGCAATTTTTTTGGACTTTAGTTTATTTATGAATTGATTGTAAGAAATATCGTAAGGTTTTAACGCGCCGTTTATTCGGGTAATCCAGAGGCCTCTCATTTGACGTTTTTTCTCTTTGCGGCCGCGATAAGCATCAGCCCCGGCATGAATTTGAGCCTGTTTGGCTTCTTTAACAAGTTTTGACCTTCCGCCGCGATAGCCCTTGACAGAAGCAAGAAGTTTCTTATGTCTTTTATGACTTGTTACACCGCGTTTGACTCTCATTGTTTAAGAAATTCTAAATTCTAAATTCTAAACTCTAAACAATTTCAAAATTCAAATGTTCAAAAGAAAGATAGTCAGTTAAAACCCTTTTAGTCTTCGAACAAAGTGAGAAGTTTTAGTTCTCGCCCTGAGTTTCGACGAAGGGCTCGAACAATATAGTTATCCTCCTGTTTTGAATTTTGTATTTTACCTCATTTGGATTTATTTAGGATTTAGAATTTAGAGTTTAGGATTTTTAATTATACGGCATTAGCCTTTCTATCCTTCTCTTCTCAGGTTTAGAGACAAAGGCCTTCCTCTTATACCGTGTTTTGGCACTTTTTGTTTTCGCCATCTTAAGATGGCCTGCCATTTGGCGTCCTCTTAAAATTTTTCCTTTTGGCGTAATTTTAAATCTTTTGGCTGCCGCCTTTTTGGTTTTTTGTTTCATATTTAAATTAGTTGGGTAGTTCGGTAGTTTGATAGTTGGGTAGTAATTATTTTCTATCGAACTATCGATCTGCCTAACTACTGGCTCCCTTAACTGGCCTGATTATTGTAACAAATCTGCGTCCTTCAAATCTTGCTTCTCTTTCCGACTGCGCGATTTGCGAAAGATCCGTCATTATTCTATCTAGAAGTTTAGGCCCGAATTCTGTATGGGCCATTTGTCTTCCCTTAAAAATTACAGATATTTTTACAAGATGTCCTTCAGCTATAAACTTCTTGACTTTTTCAAGTGCTGTCTGCAAGTCATGCTCTCCGATAAAAGGGGAAAACCTGACTTCTTTTAGTTCCGTTTGTTTAGTATGTTTTCTGGCCTCTTTTTGCTTTTTCTCCTCTAAATATCTAAATTTTTTAAAATCAATTATTTTTGCAACTGGAGGCTGAGCATCCGGTGCAATTTCTACAAGATCAGCTTCTGCCGATTGAGCTTTTTTCAAAGCTTCTGAAAGTGATAAAATTCCTATTTGCTTACCTTCCTCGTCGATAACTCTTAGCTCTTTGGCTGAGATTTGATGATTTAATTTATAGAGTTTCTTTACTTTTGACCTCCTTGGGATTTTCTCCGCGATATTATCACTTTTATAATTTGTTATCAATATCTTTGTGAATTTTGTCTGCAAACTTTTCTATAGTCATTTGACCAAGGTCTTGACTCCCACGAGTTCTAACAGCGATTTTGCCTGATGACTCTTCTTTCTCACCGACAATTAGAAGATAGGGAATTTTTTGCAAGGTTGCATCTCTGATTTTTGCTTGTAACGTCTCATTCCTCTCGTTAAGTTCTACTCTTATACCGCTTGATTTTAGGTCACGGTAAATTTTATTTGCATAATCTTTAAATTTGCCGGAAATTGGCAAGATGATTGTCTGAACTGGAGAAAGCCAGACAGGGAAGGCGCCTTGGAAATGTTCTGTTAATATACCTATAAAACGCTCTAACGAGCCAAAAATACCTCGATGAATCATCACAGGTCTTTCTTTTTCTCCCTTATTATTAACGAAGTCAAGACTCATTCTTTGTGGAATTTGGAAATCAAGTTGAATTGTAGCCAGCTGCCAATCTCTATCTTGTGAATCATTGATGTGAATATCAATTTTTGGTCCATAAAAAGCGCCGTCCTTGGGTTTAAGATTAAAGTTGACCTTAGCTTTTTTTAACGCACTTTCTAAGTCTTCTTCGGCAAGTTTCCAGGTTTTAACATCTCCCATTGCTTTATCGGGTCTGGTAGCCAGATAAAATTTAGGTTTAAAACCTAAAGACTGGTAGACTTCGATAACTAAAAGAAGTAATTTATGAATCTCCCCTTGAATTTGGTCAGGCCGGACAAAAAGATGAGCGTCATCAATTACAAACTGACGAACACGCAGAAGTCCACCGAGTACACCTGAAAGTTCCCTTCTGTGTAAAATTCCAAACTCACTTAGTCGTATTGGTAGGTCCTGATAACTTCTGGTTTTAGATCGAAATACTAGAGCTGCTTCTGGGCAGTTCATTGGTTTGAGAGAATAGTTTGCTTGCGGGAAGATCATTGGAGTACCATCGATTTTGTACACTTTTATCCTTCCTTCCTTTTCTGCTAGTTTAGAATTCTCGAGGAACCTTTTTTCCTCTTCTTCCTCGTAAATTGCCAGATTGAACATGTTGTGTTCACCAAAGTGTTCCCAATGACCAGACTCCTTGAATAATTGATTTTTAACCATTACCGGAGTGGAGATTTCTTGATAATCACCTTGCTGGTCGTTTTCTCGAATAAATTCTTCTAAAATCCGATAAATTATCCAGCCTTTATGATGCCAGAAAACCGCGCCTGGTGCATATTCGTGGAAGGAAAATAGATCAAGATCGCGGCCAATTTCGCGATGATCTTTAAGATTGGTTTTATTCATCTTGTCTTGAAGTTAGTTTGAGCGGATTCTATCACTTGAGCTAAAAAATTTCCAAGAACGGGTACAAAATCAATTTTTGAGACAATAAACCCTATTAGTAGAAGAAGAAGAGACGTTCCTATAGTGATGCCGATACCCCAGCCAAGTCCTCCTATGAGACCAAGTAAAAAACGCTGTCGGCCGGATTGGCTTACCTCAATATAATATTTTTCAACAGTTTTTTGCTCGTCCACAAACTTATTGTAAGTGAAAATGTTTGTTTCTGGCAAGAGTGGTTTGCCGTTCCTATTATTCCTATCACACCAGGTGTGATGCAGATAGACACATAAGGATTTGAATATAGAGGAGGTTTTATGTAAAATCTATTCTACTGGAGCGGGCTCATAGCTCAGTTGGTTAGAGCGTCACGTTGACATCGTGGAGGCCAGAGGTTCGAGTCCTCTTGAGCCCACAGTAGAAATTGAAAATTGAGAATTGAAAATTGAGAATTACCCCTGAAGCTGGAGTGTGCCTTGTTCGTGGACCTTCATTTGCTTGCCGCTAACCCAGGCAAGCATACCGGTTGTTCGTTTAGCATTGGCTCTTTGAGAAACTAGCTCTTTTGCGCTTTTGGATTCCTCAACCTTTATTCTTAAATATCTGACAATTGAAGTTAATCTCTTAATATCTAGAACTCCTACTTTTTTGGGAATTGTCTCAAGATGAGCTTTTGTTTCAACTCCGGCTGTCTTGGAAAGCTTAGCTATCTCTTCTTGAAGTTCGACAAATTCTTTTTTGGGGCCCTGCTGGTTATTAGTTCTTGCTTCAAAGATTTGATATTCACTTTGAATTTGGGAAATTAAGGCGCTGGCTTTTTCAGAAGATTGCCCTTTATCTTGACTATCTTCTTCTTCAAGCTTTCGCTTCTCTCTAGCTCGTTGAAGTTCTTCCTGTGCAATTGTTCTTTTTGCTCCTGATGTCTTTGATCCGCCAAATCCCAGCTCACGAGCGGTCTCCTCTATTATAGGCCTTGTTATTTGCGAATTAAGTGTTTCCCACGGCTCAAAAGCTGATTGCGCAACATTTTTTACTATTTGTGATGGTTTCATCACGCGTATTTTATTACTTTTCAAAGCTAATATCAAGTTGGACGGAGGGCGGGGCCAATTTTTTCGGGTAATTATTCAGAGTATCCAATTTCTTATTATAGGTTTCTACTTTATTAATAAGAGCGGCCGTTTCGGGATCAACTAAAGGTTTAGGGCTATAGGTAGTTGTATTTGTTGGTATGGAAGAAAGATTTTCTTCCGGTTTATTCGCTGAAAGTAAAAGTAAAGCGAAATAAGTTGCAAGTATTATCATAAAAAGTATGACCAGTGTAATAATTTTTGGTTTGGTGAGGGTGAAATGAAGCCTCATCTTAGGTATCCCAGCTTTAGATTTAGGCTCTGGACGTTTTTGGTTTTCTTCGTTTGTAACCTCTTCGGAAGCTATCTCTTCTTCCATGGGGTTTATATCATCTTGATTCATAGACTCTTAATAACCTCCTCAAACAATGGTTTTGACCTCTGAAGTTCTTTTTTAGCCTGTTGTGCGGAATAGGAAATGGAGGATAATTCCCTTTCTGAAGCGGTCTCCTCCTCGGTTTTGGCAAGTTGAGCTTTGGCCTGATCTTTAAAAGCTTCCGCTTTAGTCCGAATATCGGATATTTCGGAGGTCCAGTTGGCGTAAAATGATTGACTTGCGCCTGGTTGATTTTTAGAAGTCATTGCCTGGTCTAGAATGGCGGTTAGCTCGTTAAAATCAGAAAGTGCCGACTCGGTTTCAACGATTTCGAGAATTGCCAAAGTTTTATTGATTTTTTCAGCGAGATTGGTATCGACATATTTTTTCAATTCCGCAGCCAATACTGGCAGTTCTTCAAGAGTTGTTGATTGAGAGACTTTTTCTTGATGATCTTTAAGATAGGAGGTTTGCTCGCCCGCGATTTTACTAACAAGATCTTTAGGAAGGGTGCTGTTTGTCCAGTTTAGACTGTTGGCGTGTTCGTTAACCAGAAGAATATAGGAGGTATAAAGATTATCAATTTGGCCAAGGTAATCTTTTGTTGCCAGGAAAGCTTCACTTTTAGAAACGGCAGTATTAAAAGTCAAATAGCTTGAACGGGCGGTGATATATTTACTTTGCTCTTCACGGTATTTAGTGAACTGAAAAGTATAGTCCTCTTGTGCCTGGTCAAGCGGAGTGATAGCAATTGAAAATTGAAAATTGAAAATTGAAAATTGAAAAATTAGAATAACTGCAAGTACAATGAGGATTTTTCGAATGGTGGGCATTAATCTAATTTTAGCACTTTAGATTTCCAGCTCTAAGCCGTCATAGGCAATGTGGAAATTTGGACCGGCGTTTTCGGCAAGATATTTTTCTAAAAGTTGATGAGTGCTAGTTTTGTGGCCAATATGGACAAAGTAAGTTTTTCGGGCTTTTAGGTTTTTAGCGAGTTTTATTCCATCGACAATTGAGATATGACCTCTTGCCTGGCCAACCTGGTTTAGTGATGAACCATCGATGATAAGGATGTGGCAGTCACGGATGATTTTTTGACTGGAGGGTAAAATTCTGTTTAGGTCCGGGATATAAGCGAGAATCTTATTATCTTTTATTTTGACCCCGTACGTCGGGGTTTTTCCGTGGATAACCGGAAAATATTCGGCTTTTACATTATCAATCAAAAAGCCTTGATTGGGTTTGACGATATTGATTTTAAGATTTTTGCCATGAGTTCTTATTATTTTTCTTATTCCGTTTAAAACGGGAAGAGTTACATAAACATTTAAAGTTCCTGTCAGATTATAAATATGAGTAATATCCCAAAATCCCAAAATATGGTCAAGGTGTTCATGGGAAACAAGAATTGCTTTAAGTTTACTGACTGATTTTAAGTCTAATAAATGTTGGTAGGTGTCGGGGCCTGCATCAAGGAGAATTGAATCATTGACTAAGACCTGAGTTCTGGTCCGTTTATCCTTTGGATCATTCGACGTACAGATTTTACAGTTACATCCCAGGCGCGGTAGCGGCCATCCGGCCGAAGTACCCAAAAATTTAATTTTCATAAATAAAATCCAAAATTCGAAGAATTTTGAAAGGAAGAACAGACTTAAATATGAGCGAAGAGGTTTACTTACTTCGCGAAATAAAGAAGTCTTGTTCTGACGCAGTGCCGAGGAGAGGACTCGAACCTCCATGCCTTGCGGCACACGGTCCTAAACCGTGCGCGTCTGCCAGTTTCGCCACCTCGGCACGTCGGAACAAACTACGCTTGTCAGTTTTTGTTCCCGACAAAAACTTTATCGTTTCGTTGTTCCTCCTCTTCAAAATCTTTCAGATTTTGAGATTGAAAAATCTTTAGAACAACATAGATTTTAGCAGATTTTAGGTTCGAGAGCGAGTGCGGGCAATTGCAGAATTATGTGCTTGCCATTCAATAGTGTCATCCAGAGTTTTAAGCTTGATTTGGCCATAGCGGCGCTGGAGAGCTTTGGAGATTAGTAAGTCTGCAAAATGGGGATTTTTAGGTAAGACTGAACCATGAAGATAACAGCCAAAAACGGTGCCGGCAAATGCCCCTTCTGTTTTATCATTACTGTTATTGCCATAACCGGTAAGTACCTTGCCCAAAGGTTTTACCCCTTTACCTAAAAAAGTTTTTCCCGAGTGGTTCTCGAAACCAACCATTTTTGTTGACAGTTCACAGTTTGTGGTTGACAGTATTCCTTTATCAACTTCTATAACAATATTGCCGATCATCCGTTTGTTGCCGGCGACTGTAATTACATCCAGAAGCCCAACGCCAAAAAGTGCCTTTCCCTTTTCAGGTTGATAATAATGTCCAAGAAGCTGGTAGCCTCCGCAAACTGAAAAAATAACGGCATTTTCGTGGGCCGCCTTTTTTAAAAGTATGCCGTTGGTTTCTTTTAAATCGCTAGAAACCGCAATTTGCTGTTGATCTTGTCCGCCGCCGAAGAAATAAATGTCATGTTTGTCTGGATTGATTTTTTGGCCAATAGTGACTTGGTCCAATTTAGCCTGTATTCCCCGCCACTCACAGCGTTGTGTTAAGCAAATGATATTGCCGTTGTCTCCATAAATATTCATATAGTCGGGGTAAAGATGACAAATATTAAGCTTCATATTAGTTCCTAGTTCCTAGTTCCTAGTTCCTAGTTCCTAGTTCCTAGTTCCTAGTTCCTAGTTCCTAGTTCCTAGTTCCTAGTTCCTAGTTCCTAGTTCCTAGTTCCTAGTTCCTAGTTCCTAGTTCCTAGTTCCTAGTTCCTAGTTCCTAGTGGCTAGTACCTGATTTTCAGTCTTCCCAAAATTTAACACCATGACCCATTTGGTTTAGGATTTTTCGAATTTCAAGCATGGCGGTGTAAGTTGGCAGTACATAAAGCTTTTTTGAACAATTTTTAACCCCTTTTATAATTGTTGTTTGGAAGTCATTATCAATTAAGGAGAAATTATCTACTCGATCATATTTTAACCTCAATGCCATATCATCTGCTCTTTTGCCGGTTAAGAAAAGTTTGTTAGTTTTGGTGCGCATTATTGAAAAATCCACATCCCAAAGCCAGGAGACGTCCGTTCCGTCCGCAATTAAATCATTGATGGCAATCAAAACGTCTTTTTTATCTTTTTCGGTAAATAGAGTATTAATAACCGCGCTAAATCCCGCAGGATTTTTTACAAGGTAGAGAGATATAACTTTGCCGTCAATATTAAATTTTTCAATTCTGCCAAAGACCGCTTTAAATTTCGCAAGTCCTTTTTTGATGTTATCAAGACTAATTCCGATGCTTTGAGATGTTGTTGCAGCCGCTAAAGCATTGTAAATATTGTAAAGTCCGCCAACCATCAGGTCTATTTTCGTTGAGCCTTCTTGCGTTTTTAGCTCGAACTGGGCCGACTCAGGGGAAATTTTAGTAATTTTATCAGTTGTAACTGTCACCTTAGGGTGTTTAAATGCGCATTTTGGACATTGATACTTTCCCATATGATAAACATAAACAGCTTGATAAACTAATGGGGTTTGGCAGTTTGGGCAGAATTTGGCGTCAGTAACGGGCGGTAGACTCTGTTGACCCGTGCTTTGATCAGTGATTCCAAAGTAGTAGACTTTTGCAGAAGTTTTATTTCCTAGATTAGCCACCTGAGGATCATCGCTATTTATTATTAATATCTTCTTCTTATCGAGTTTACTGGCTGTTTTGGTCCAAATTTTTCTCAATTTATCTATTTCGCCATAGCGATCGAGTTGATCACGAAAAAGGTTAGATATAACTAAAACCTTTGGGTCAGTCTGAGAGACTGCAATGGGCATTACCGCCTCGTCAGTTTCCCAGATGGCAATATCATCTTCTATCTTTCCAAACCAGCCTGCTTTATCAACTAGAGCTGAGGCAATTCCTCGAAGTAAATTTGATCCCGCCCGATTGTGAATTACTTTAAGTCCTTCCTGTTCAACAATAGAGGCAAGCATTCTCGCTGTTGTGGTTTTGCCGTTAGTTCCTGAAATAACGATTGAATAGAGTTTAATTCGCTGCGAAAGTTTTTTAACTAAGTTTGGGTCAATTTTAAGAGCATAAAGGCCAGGGGCAGCTGTTGCCCCGCTTTTGCCAAGTTTTCGAATAAGCCCGGCGGTCAGTTTCCCGACAAATAGTGCTGTCTGCAATCTAAAATCCATCGCGATGTGATTCTACCCTAAATTAGAGATATAAACCTAGAGGGATTCAAGTTTTGAAAAAAGGAAGTTAATATCCTTTGCCCATTTTCCACCGGTCTCAACCTGGGGAGGAGCATAGACAGGCATAATTTCTTCCGGGGTAGTCAGGCCCCTTGCTATATATTTTTCTTTAAGAGTTTTACCTACCGTATCAATAGCATTTGGCCATGATTCGAAGACAGTTCTGCCGTTTCCAAAGCCCCAAGCGTTGTGAGTGACCTCTTTTATAGCATTTCCCCCGCCTGATTCTTTCATAGCGATTGCAGGGATTAAACGATAATCGATGCCGTATTTATCAGATACCTCAACCATGTAGCCGGAATATGGTTCGAGCTTAGTATCTTTGAGGAAATTGGTAACATAATACGGGCGCAAATCTTCTATTTGAGTGCCCAGAACTTCACCCCGCATCTGATTTTCCAAGCTTAGTTGCGCAGACATTTGTGGGATTCCGACAATGGCAGCTTGGCTGTTCTTGTTAATTTGGTGCATAAAAAGTCCTGATGTAAGCAGAACAGATGGAGTTATTAGAAACCAAACAAAAATTAGCCCGAGTTTTTTAAACATAAGGCTTAATACCCTTACTATTACATAAGAAAATTGCTCTGTCAATGGCGCAAAGGACTTTTTTTGAGGCTCAAATATGTTAAAATTTACATTTGCTCGCAGAATCCCCCTGGGCTATCAGTCCACGGGTGAATGCGAGAACGAGTTCTGGAAATATTCTGCTCGCTCATGTAAACTTGTTAGGACAATACCGAGGGCTCTTAGCTTTCGGAAGTTTATGGGCGCCGAAGTGGCGGAACTGGTAGACGCGCAGCGTTCAGGGCGCTGTGGGCATTAGCTCATGGAGGTTCGAGTCCTCTCTTCGGCACTTAGCTTCGCTCAGTGTAAACAAATGGAAAGTTGGAGTTTACATCGAACGGAGTGAGATGCGGACGTGGCGGAATTTGGTATACGCGTACGCTTGAGGTGCGTATCCCGCAAGGGTTGGAGGTTCGAGTCCTCTCGTCCGCACCCTTCGACAAGACTTCGACGATGAGCTCAGTCGAATCGCTCAGGGTAAACTAATGGCAGTTGATAAACTTGATACCAGACTTTTCTTTAGTCAAAAAGCATTTATCGAAAAAGATGGGAAGGTTTTAGTATTGCGGGATCCCAAAAGCTTAGTACATGGGCAATCGGGATTAGATTTTCCAGGCGGTAAATATAGATGGGGGCAGTCCCTGGAAACAGATCTTAAAAGGGAAGTTAAAGATGAAACTGGCTTGGAGATTGAAATTGGTAAGCCCTTTTATGTTTGGACTACGAAGGGTCTAAAGAGAAAAACTAAAAATGCACATGTAGTATTGGTCGGGTTTCTATGTAGATATAAATCAGGCACAGTTAAACTTTCCAACGAGCATGATCTTTTTGAATGGGTAAATAAAAATACTTATAAGAAATGGAAAGAAAACACGCAGTATTACAGAGTGCTAGAAGAATATTTTAAGCTAGGGACTCGTAGCTCAGCTGGTTAGAGCGTCGCATTTACACTGCGAAGGTCTGAGGTTCGAATCCTCACGAGTCCACTTCTGGTAGAATATAAAGCTATGAATAGAAAACTATACAGATCTGGTAAAAATAAAGTGATTGCCGGGATTTGCGGGGGTATCGGTGAGTATTTAGACATCGATCCTGTGGTTATTAGAGTAATTTTTTTAGCACTAACAGTCTTTACCGGAGTATTTCCGGGGATTTTATTTTATTTATTAGCCCTGTTAGTAATACCAATCTCTCCGAATAAAAGCACAAAATGAAAAAGGTCAACCAAAAAGATCGTGAATGGGAACCAGGAAGTCATGAGGATCCCAAAAATCCTGGGGTATATAAAAAGGTCTTGATCCGGCGAGAAGAAGCAGATCCTAAATCAAAACTAATGATGTTCCAGCTTTGTAAAATTCCCCCTAAAACTACCCATGTTGCCCATACACATCAAACGATGGATGAAATTTTTTATTTTACAGAAGGAAACGGCGAAATAGAAATTAATAATGAGGTAGAAAAAATAAATCCAGGAGATAGAATCATTGTGCCGGCAGGCCAAATGCATCAAGTTAGAAATTTAGGAAAAACTGAGTTAAAATTTATAGGGTTAGGAGTTGCTGTAGATTAAACCTAGCCATATCCTTAAAAAGACTTCAGGCTGCAGTCTCAAGTCTCTCTACTCTTTCCTCCAATTCATCGACCTTTACCTTTGTGTCTTTGATTAGACTGTGAAGATCGGGAAGTAAATCGGTTTTCTTTTGAACCATAATCATGTCTAATGTAAGAGAATCAAGTTTCTCCGAGTGTTCATCAAGCTTGGTACGGATTGACTTGAACTGACCGTCATGGCTATCTAGTTTGGTACGGATTGACTTGAACTGGTTATCATGTTCGTCCAATTTAGCATGAATTGACTTAAACTGACCATCGTGGCTATCAAGCTTGGCACTAATTGGTTTAAGTTTTTTACCAAGAAGATCTCCAATTTTCTTCAGGGTTAAATCGGCCATGGATTACATTATGGTTTTATTGAAATCATGTGTCAAGAAGCCGAAAATCAAGGTTAAACAATACCTAGAATTTAGTGAACTTTGTGCCGAACTGTTATTAACCCTGAGCAAAGTCGAAGGGTAGACTGATTGAGAATCGAACAGCTACTTGTCCTGAGCGAAGTCGAAGGAGAACTTTTTGGGTTCAGGAATCCTGTTTTGGTTTAAAAACAGTGCAACCTTGAGTTTTTCCTCTTGCAATTTCTAAGACTATATCTCCACGCTTAGCGCTCGCAATAATTCCTCTTATTCCCTTTTTAGCGGAATTGTCTAATACTTCAACTTTTGACTCCATTCCTCCAGTTCCCACACCAGAACCTTTAAAAAATTTTGTGTTGCTATCTATCAATAAACCGTCTTCGATTAACTGCCTTTTTTCGTCAAGAACACCGTCTACATCAGTCAGTATTAAAATAGTGTCTGCTTCTACGGCATCTGCAACTTCGGCTGCCATTCTATCATTATCCGCTAAACGTAAGAACGCCTCCATTTCTGTTGTGCTAACGGCATCATTCGCATTTACAATAACTACGCCGCTTTTTAATGATCTTTGCAAAACTTTTCTTGCCTCTTCTAGGTCGTTTTCTGTAATAAGTGCTTGTCCAGCAACGACCCCAAATTTTCTAAAAGCTCCAACCCAAGTACCAATTAAAGTGGGTTGTCCAAAGACTGCCTCTACTTGTCTGTCCGGTGTATTTTGTTCTTCAGCTGATGACAATAGATTGTGTCCACATGCCACAGCTCCTGAACTTACAATTACTACATTGACACCGTTTTGATAAAGGTGACTGCATTGTCTAGCAATATTTTCTATGAGTTGGATATTAAGCGGGTTTTCTTTTGTAGCACCTTCAGTGATTGTGCTGCTGCCAATCTTTACTACAATTATCCGAGTAGCAAAATGTTCTTGCTCGACACGCTCTGACTCTCTTTCTATACCAGCATTAGACATAGAAGAGGATTATACAAAATTGAAGTCCGAATATCAACTATAGGTCTAGTTTTGTGCCGAACTGTAGACGGCGTTAGAACTTTTTGGGTTCAAAATCAAAATAACATTCTTACTTCTGCAGTTGCTTTCGCCTAACTATCAGCATCAGACTAAATAATCCATTCAGGACAACCCAAGTAGCTGGATACAACCATGTGACTATGCTGTACTGCTGAAGGGCAAATAAGCCCAGTGTATGCCTGAACGTGTTGAGTCCATATAAGAATAGTGTTTCAGAATGTGGTTTATTCCATGATTTTCTAATTGTAGGAGCAAAACCTAGCATACCTATTGTGACAACTAGGATAACGGATAATACGGGCTGCTTTATAATTAGCCACAAAAATATAGCAACAAAGGATAGAAGAAGAAAAATTTTGTCTGATTTCGTGATATCTTTTTTGCCTATTCTCATCCCAAGCAAGATCACAATAAAGTTAAGTATCGCAACTGTTAATGTAATCCATGAGCCAACCCCTGCACCCGCGCTCACTTGAAGTGCAAAGACGATTGAAGCGTTTAAACCCCATACTAACCACGTATATACATGTGGTGTTGTTTTCCCCTTTAGCGTGTCACGGATATAGGGTGCGTAACCAATAATCGATAGTCCTACTGCTGTGACAGCAATGATTGTCTTTATCTCAATCACACCTGAAGTATACAATAGGAGAACTTTTTGGGTTCAATCGAACGCAATAGGTGGCGCACAAGGCTTTTTGAAAACTGCATAAATCAAATCTGCCCCTCTTTTTACACCCTCCTCAACTTCTGTCACTAACGTAAATTCTAAATCATTTACTAGTTTTCTGTGAGCATTCCGAACAGCTACAAAGCGAGGATTATCAAGCCATACATCTTCGGGCAAGTGATCAGAGTACGGGAAACCACCGTGAGAAAGATAAATCCCATTTTTGGAAATCATTCTTCCCAGAATCCGTATATCTCTTTCTGGATCTGGAGAATATTTACTAAGAGACTCAGATTCATGGGCAAAATCTATATTCCCCATAACTCTTAGCGATTCACCAGCAGGTAATGTAACAGCAAGGGAAGGGAAAGAATCTGCATCGGCTACCAGAAAATGGACTAGATCTTAGTTTTCTCTAACAAATTCTTTCAATTCATCAGGCATTTTAGGAATATCAAGTCCTTGATCGTATGGAGAATAGGTACGATTTGTAGCAATTAGCAAAAGTTGCCCTCTCTCGATTTGTTCCCGAAAAGCACACCCTAACCTAATCCATGAAGTTGCCGCCATTGCTCCAACGTCCATAGCGATTGTTGGTCTTTCTGCGGCTTTGTTTCTTTCTAAGTAATAATCAATGATTTTTTTAAAACTTAATTCACAGCTCCGCAGTTCATGAACAGGCGAATTTGCTATTTCTTTCCTGTATTTTGCTTCATCATTAAGCCATTTTCTCAGTTCTTCAAAGTTGGCATCGGGGTGAATACCACTGGATCCGATAAAGGGAGGTCTTGCAGAATAAAGAGTTAGGTGTCTGCTATAATCACCCGCAACAAATTGCCAATATTGCAATTCATCCGGGGTGTCTACGTGTTCGAACGGTGTCGGCTGATTTTCGTTCATAAGGAGAATTGTAATCCCAGCCCTACTCATATTCAACTATGGGTCAGTACCGATACGTAGAATGATGATGTTAGCGCTTTTTCCAAAAGACTCAAGTGATTAGCGCAGTCCTAGATTGTGATTGGGTAAAATTGTATAATTTGGGAGGCCGCATTGAGCCGGGATGGCAGAGGTGGTCAACGCACCCGTCTGAAAAACGGGCTATGTCGGTTCGACTCCGACTCCCGGCACAGACCAATTTTAGCCTCAGTTTTTGACTACCCAAAGTCGGAGGTCATGACTCTGAATTAATTGAAGAGTTAGAACTTTTTCTATTTAAATGACTTATAATTCAGTTATGGAGAGCCAGGAAGCTGAGCCGCAATTTAAGAATGAAGCGGAGATTATAAGGACTTACCTTCCTGCTTTCGAGAAACTTAATCAAGGAAAGTTGCCAGAAATAAAAGGCATAACTGGCGAACACGAGGGAGATATATCCCGAGCGTGGAGAATTATTTTTAAGCCACCTGGTAAGGTGGAATCTTGCGCGATTTTTGACTGGGATGATACTTTGGAGCCCTATACAGAAAGAAAACCTAGGCTCTACAAATCATATTTATCCTTGATTCCTAACGTTAATCCAACTCTTCGTGAGAAATTTTTAAACGCCTGTAAAACCTTAAACGCAGCTGCAAGAGTGCTCCCGGTCAACGGAACACACCCAGAACACTATTCGCCATTACTGGAACTTGTTGCAACTTCCATACTGGTCAAGTCTATTCAGAAATCAAAAACACCTGATTTCTTAAATGCTTTGACTGGTAGTCAAGAAGATGAAAGTCTTGCTCGTACTTATTTGATCGAAACTGTTCTGCCAAAGCTACAAGACCAGATCGGCGTCAAAGAAAAAACCAAAAACGGTTCTCCGAAGAAATATTTTGTCGAACTTGCCAATCAATCTACAAGTGTCCGCTTTAATGAGAAACCTAGCGGTGTAGATGAAGAAGTATGGTCTATTTATATGCGAACAATGACAGGATCAAATATACCAGCTGACGAGATTGATCATTTTGATTTATCCGAAAACGTTAGATTTATTGTTGCAACTTTCGGAGAAGCGGGATTTCAGCTAGAAAAAGTACTAAGAGGAATTGAGGCAGTCTCTGCAAAAGGGAGACGAATCCCTGACGAAATACTGCTTTATACGAGAGGCAGGAAGAACCCCATCATTGAGAAACTAGTTAAAGAAATTCCAGAGGTTCCATTTGTGTATGTAGATGATAGTCCAAGACAAGTAGAAAGTGTCCGCGGAATTGACAGAGTAACTCCACTCCATGCCCAACGGCAGGGTTCTAAAAGGTCTTCGGAAAAAGTATCTGCAGATATAAGAGAAGTTGACATGGAAGTTACAAACTTGTCGGCAGTTGCAAGGCTTGTTGAACCCAAAAAGTTCTAACAACGTCTACGTAGCGGCACTATCCTTCACTAAAGTTCCGGATAGTAAACTATCTGCAATTTTCGGACAGTAAACTGCCTGATGTTGATTTTTGACTGCCCATTGGTAACCTGACAATTATGCCAGTAATAATTGAAAGCTTTTTCAGATCATTGGAACCATTTTTCCCGACGGACCAAGCAAGAAGACTTATTGTGAAGGAAGGTGGGCTTAGACTTCTCAAAAAGGCGGTGGAAGGTTTAAAGAAGCATGGGGCACAACACATCATGTTAGTCGGGGAGACGGCAGATAAAAAATATACAGCTTCAATGTACTGGAATGGAATTACACTAGGATGGGATCACGTTTTGAATAGACCATTAGTTGTTGGTAATGCGATTAAAGTAATTTCTGATGGTACAAGCATAGGAGTGAGCTTTTCGAACCCTGAAACTTGTTCCGGCTGGGAAAGTATTACAGATAATACTTTACCGCTTACCGAAAAAATTCAGGTCGCGTTAAAGCTGACTAAACCGATTGGTCTAAATAATACACCATATAAACCGGATCTGAGACACCATGACTATGCGGGCCTCAAACCACTGAAGGTTTTATTATTTAAACAGTAGAATAGATTTTTCTTCGGAGCGGTTATCTAAAATTCTTTATAAGATTTCCGATGTCAATAGTTTCTATCGATTTATTAACTAGAGGGCCTTCTTTCAGCTCTGAGACTTGCTCGTGATAGGCAGGTTTTGTTTCCTGAAAGAAAAGACCAATCGGTAGTTTATCGATTCTGACTGATTGCTTCCAAGCGTCCTCACGGCTATTTGGTTTGTGATTTTCATCTTCCAGCTTTACCAACATTTGTCTGTACCACTCGTGACTTTGCTTGGGATTGAAAATCGGACAAGGCTGCAGGATGTCTATTATAGAAAATCCGGTGTGATTTATCGCCTGGGTAATTCTCTGAGTCAGTCGTGGAATATCAGGCGCAAATTCCCGGGCAATGAAAGTGGCATGATTGCTGATTGCGATGGCGATTGGATTTAACGCTTCCTCGATACTCCCCTCGGGGGTAGATTTCGTTTTAGTCCCCTTTTCGGTTGTCGGACTCATCTGGCCGGTGGTTAAGCTATAACGGTGGTTGTCGTGGACTAGAAGAGTAACGTCGTGATTGCCCCGCATTAAATTCAAAAAGTGAGTCCCGCCTTCCCCGTAACAGCCGCCATCACCGATTATGACAATCACTTTTAATTCGTGATTGGCAAGTTTGGCACCGACTGCTGTCGGTAGGGCCCGGCCGTGAAGCGTGTGAAATCCGTAGTACTGGTTAAAATCAGCCATATCTCCCGAACAACCGACATCGTAAAAAAGAGCAAATTTTTCCTTTGGATATTTCGTATCCGCAATTCCTTGTTTTAAGCTTGCCCAAATTGCAAAGTTTCCGCAACCGGGACACCAGGTTGGGTTAAATGGATAGGTTTTTAACATAATTGACAATTTCCTCAGGGTAGAACGGACGTCCATCATAGCGATTAAGTCTGTTTTTGACAACAATTCCCGTTTCTTGAGTAATAAGTGACGCTAATTGTCCTTGATAATTACCTTCGACAACAACAGCACTCTTTGAACTTTCGACTGACTTTTTGACCTGGTCTTTCGGAAACGGCCAGAGCCAGGAAAGATTAAGCATGTTAGTTGCTACTCTTTGCCTTTTCAACTCCTCTCTTGCTTGCCGAATTGGGCCCTTTGTCGATCCGAAGGAAATAAAAGTTAGTTTAGCTTGAGGCTCTTCTTCCCAGAACTGGGATGGTATTTCCTGTTTCATGGACTCAATTTTTTTGAAACGCTTTTCAACTTGAGATTTTCTGGCATTTGTATCTTCGGCTGTGAAACCATATTCATCGTGTTCGTAACTTGTTGTAATGTGAATCCCGCCAGATTGCCCCGGGACTGACCTTTCGCTTACACCAGTTTCGGTTAGCCGATATCTGGGATAAAAACTATTGGTATCGGGCTTCGGGTTATTTTCAAATCCAAATCGATTATTTTTAAAGACAGTCTCAGGGAGTTTTAGACTATATCGGCTTTCTGAAAGATATTTGTCAGAAAGTAAAATGACAGGCACTTGATACGTTTCAGCAAGTACAAGAGCTTTTTTTGAAAGTTCAAATGCCTCTTGTGCGTCTCCGGGAGCAAAAATAAAACGGGGAAATTCATCATGACTGGCGTTTATTAAGAACTTGAGGTCGCTCTGGGCAGTCCAAGTTGGCATTCCTAGAGCCGGACCCGGCCTCATCGATTCAACAATCACCAAAGGTAATTCACTAACTCCCGATTCTCCTAATGCTTCGACCATGTAACAAAATCCGCCACCGGATGTTGCCACCATACTTCTTACTCCGGCGAAAGAAGCACCAAGCGCCATGTTGGCTGCTGATATTTCGTCTTCGGCATGCTTAACAACTATTTTTGTCATGCGAGCTGTTTCTGCCAAAAAGTGTAGGATTGAACTTGAAGGCGTCATTGGGTAAGCGACATAAAATTGAAGGCCGCCGGCAAGGGCACCTAGAGCAATTGCCTCGTTACCAGTCATTGGTGCCAAATCAGCAGTTGGCTTTAGGGGTTCAACCCCTATTAGGGGTCGGACCCCTGATTTTTGGATATAGTCATATCCGGCTTTTGCGGCTTTTTGATTAAGATTAATAATTTCTTTTTTACCAGCGAAAACATCGGCAATAACCTGATCTAAGATACCAAGGTCAAGCCCTAAGGCAAATATTGATGCGCCAAGAGCTACGTTATTACCCATAACCCTTTCTCCCCCGACTTCAGAAGCTAAACGAATCATTGGTAAATTGGCTGACTTTCCAGGCAGATTGTATTTTTCTATGTCAATGTTGTCGTCTTCTTGGTCATAAATAATTAGGGAGTTTTCATCTAACTCGTCGCGGTGAAATTCTAGCGCATCTCGATTTAAAGCCACTAACAAATTGAGGGCTATTTTTTGACTATGGATGTGATTCTTACCGGCATGAACCTGGTAAGTATTATGACCTCCTCGAATTAACGATGGATATTCAGGATAGTCGAAAATATACCAGCCGTGACGGCTCGCGGTTTTAGAAAACAGGAGTCCGGTAGTCATTATCCCTTCACCAGCGTAACCAGCCACTTTCCAGTTCAAACTGTCTCTGTCCATATTTAAAACTCCTCTAAGGTTGAAGTGTCGCCAACTGGCAGCCCTAGTTCTTTCGCTTTTAAGAGGCGGCGCATGATTTTACCCGAGCGGGTTTTTGGAAGTTTATCAATAAATTCTATTTCGCGGGGAAATGCGTGTGCAGCCAGGTGTTTTTTGACAAATTGGGCAATTTCCTCCTTTAGATTCTCGGAAGGTTTAACTCCCTCTTTTAGTTTAACAAAAGCCTTGATAATTTCCCCGCGCAAGGGATCCGGTTTGCCGATAACTCCAGCTTCGATAATTGACGGGTGCTCAATTAGTGCTGATTCAACTTCAAAGGGTCCGACCCTTTCACCGGAAGTTTTAATGACGTCGTCTGCCCGTCCGATAAACCAAAAATAGCCATCCTTATCACGATAAGCCCTATCACCTGATATGTACCAGCCGCCCGTAAAATAAGATTTGTATTTTTCCGGTCTTCGCCAAATTGTGTGCATCATTGACGGCCAGCCGGGTTTAATAGCCAAGTTACCCTCCTGGTTTGGGCTAAGTTTTTTGCCTTTATCATCAACAATTGCCGCCTCGATTCCAGGAAGGGGTCTACCCATTGAGCCAGGTTTAATATCCATTGCCGGGTAGTTGGCGATTAAGATTCCGCCGGTTTCTGTTTGCCACCAGTTATCATGAAACGGCAGGCCAAAAACTTTGAGGCCCCAGCGGATCGGCTCCGGATTTAAAGGTTCGCCTACACTGGCCAAATGCCTAAGTGAGGAGAGATCATATTTTTTTACAAGATCATTGCCTGCTGCCATTAACATTCTAATTGCAGTTGGAGCTGTATACCAGACTGTCACTTTATAATCCTGAAGAATTGAGTACCACTCCCCCGGGTCAAATCTGCCATTGGTGACAACGGTTGATGATCCGTTACTCCAGGATCCCAAAATTTCATATGCAATACCGGTCACCCAACCAGGATCGGCCGTACACCAGTAAACGTCATCATCCCGAAGATCCAAAACGAACTTTGCACTGATGTGTTCGTGAATAATTGCCTTGTGAACATGAACTACGCCCTTGGGTTTACCTGTTGTTCCGGAAGTGTAAAGCATAAAGGCAGGATCTTCAGGATTCATCATTCGGGTTTTATAGTTTTTGGACATTTTCGATAGAGTTTCGGTAAAGCTAAAAACTTTTTTGCCGTGAATTTTCAGATGCTTGACCTTCTGAGGCTCACCGGTAACAAAAACAGTTTCAAGATTAGTAAGTTTGTGGGCTACTTTTTCGACTCGGTCGAATAGCTCCGGCTCAGTTACCAGAATTCGTGCTTGACTGTTTCCTAGCCGATCTTCGATTGCCTGAGGACCGAAGGCCGCGAACATCGTTCCGGCAATGGCACCGCGTTTTAAAGTACCCAGGAATCCGAAATAGAGTTCGGGGACTCTCGACAGGAAGAAAAAAACACGATCGCCCTGATCGACATTGAATTCATGGAGAAGATTGGCGAATTGATTGGCCGCATCGTTAAGTTCCAAAAAAGTAAATTTTTGCTCATTTCCGTCTGCTCCTTTCCAGTAGAGAGCGATTTTATTCTTTCTGAAGTTTTTGGCATTTCTTTCGATGGCGTTTTCGGCTGCGTTAAGCTTCCCGCCGACAAAGTCTATTTCTTTCTTGGCATCTTGGTATGAGAATGACTGCCTGACCTTTTCATAATCATCTAGATTAGGAGGGATTTTGAAATCGGAGAGCTTTTTTTTGATTAAACCAGTGTCCATGTGACTGAAACCGAGGCTACTAGTTTACTCTAGCATAGTTTGCATGATTCCATCAATTAGTCTTTGCTATACTTATTACGAGCGAGCGAAATCCATGGCCTTCGACCATGGATAAAGATTGAATCTCGCGAAGCGAAGGAAGAAAATACAACGGCCTTCAGGCCGTGTGTAGTTTATTTTAATGCCGGACACTCCAAAAAAACTTAGGGTCGGTTGGTTTTCTTTTACCTGCTGCGAGGATTCGACAATTATTTTTACCGAGCTTCTCAACGATTATTTTTTTAGATGGAAAAATTTATTGGACATACGTTATGCTAAAGCTTTAAGGACTAAAAACATTTTGGACCAATTGGATGTCGCATTTGTGGAAGGTGCAATTTCCAGCCAGAATCAAGCGGAAAAATTGAAAAAAATCCGCGGACTCTCTACAAAACTTGTGGCAATCGGGTCTTGTGCAGTCTCCGGATTCCCCTCTGCGCAGAGGAATCTTTTTGACCAGGCGACACTTTCCGAAATAAAGCCGATACTGGAGCGTTTTTCATACACTCCTAAGGTTTTAAAAGTTGATGAAGTAGTTAAGGTGGATGTCTATGTTGCGGGTTGCCCAATGGATGAGAAGAAATTTTTGGAGGTTTTGGATACGTTACTTGTTGAGTTTAACGTGATAGTCGGTTAAATATTGTTCGAGCGAAAGCGAGAACTTACCCATGAGCGAACTTCTCGCTCACCGCTCGAAGAGTAATATGCATAATTCAAGTTTCGATTTAACACTCGATCAAATAACCAAAATTGAAGGTGCGGCGGGTCTGGATGTTTCTGTCCGCGGGGGAAAAGTTGTTGATCTGAGGTTGAAACTTTCCGAGTATAAACGCTTTTACACACAGGGAGTTAGGGGTAAAAGTGTTCCGGCTGTTCCACAACTTTTGGCGCGAATTTGCGGAACCTGTTCAAACGCCCACATTCTTTGCAGTATTGAAGCTTGCGAAAAAGCTCTGGGAATTGTTCCGTCTGCCCAAACTATGATTATGCGCCGACTGGCCATCAACGGACTAATGATCCGCGACCATGGTCTCCATTTATATGTTTTTGCTTTACCTGATCTTTTAGGTAAAGACTCAATTTTGGAACTTGATGAGAATAATCCGAAAGAAAAGCAATTTCTTGAAGACACTTTTTGTGTCAAGAAAGCAGGTAATATGCTTTCGGTAGCCTTTGGCGGTAGAAGCGTCCATGCACCGTATTTGACAATCGGGGGCTTTTTGAAGTTTCCATCGGCTGATGATTTAACTGGTTGCAAAAATTTTCTTATCAAAGCCAGGCCTGCGGCACAAAGACTTGTTAAATTGTTTTCTGATTCTCAATTTAAATTTTATGATCAGACTAATTTTGTAGGACTAATTGGCGAGAATAGATACGATTTTCTTGAAGGAAAAATTAAAACCTCAAAAGACGGAGTAATCGAGGAGGCCAATTTTAGGCAACATCTTGAACATCAGGTAATCCCCTATTCGCAAGCCTCAGGTTACAAATTCAAAAGGGAAACTTACATGGTAGGCGCTCTTGCAAGAGTTAACCTAGCTAAGGAAAAACTGAATGAAAACACAATAAAGAATGTGGGCTATGTACTTTCTAGATTTCCTTCGACAAATGTTTTTGACAATAATCTGGCCCAGGCAATTGAGATTTTGCATTGCATTGATGACTCGCTGTTGCTGCTTGGCAGCAATCAGTTTAATCCTGAAAAACCCGCGTCAACTCAAAAAAAAGACGGTGTGGGAGTTGGGGTAATTGAGGCGCCCAGAGGAACTCTCTACCACATGCTTGAAATTAAAGATAACAAGGTAGCTAGGGCGGAAATCATAGTACCGACAGGACAAAATCAGATAAGTATTGAGAAGAACTTGGTGAGGCTAGTTGAGGAGAATATTGATTTAGATAAAGAACAGCTTTCGCATGAAATTGAAAAATTCGTTAGAGCCTACGACCCTTGTATTTCCTGTGCCACTCATTTTCTTAAAATCAATTTTCACTAATAATTTTAGATACTCTATCTTGCGCGGCTTCCTTTGACATATTTTGAGGAATAGCGATTATCTTGGTTTCTTTAAACTTGCCGAGTTTTAAAAGAAGATTCAGGTCTAAGATGAGATCATAGTCATGGACACTAAGATTTGGCTGGTTTTCGAATATTGAGGGATTATCGATTATTTTAACTTCATCGATTCCCTGGACCGTATCCAGTATCCACAATTCTTTGTCATTCTGGCTAATTATTTCTGTCGGATCCATTACGTCAAATTTAATGTCAGGAAACTGTTTTCTAAGTCCGGGTAATATTTTAAGAGGGATGGAATCTGCTTTTACGCGCGGGTTGCCGAAGACTAAAATTTTAGATGGTTTCATTGGCAAGTTTTAGGTTCTGGTTTGTATAAAATGCTAGATTTTTTGCCTGTTGCGGGGTGATTTTGTCGCAGATAAAACCCCAGTGGAATGAGACAAGATCGCCGGGTTTTAATTTGTTCTTGATTGATCTGTCAATCGGTGTTGACAGTTCACGGACTGAATCAATAAAGACTAATTTTTTATTCTGAGATATCAGTTTTTGACTGTGAACTGTGAACTGTGAACTGTGAACTTTAATTACCTTTCCCCAACCGATCCTGCATTGATCCATAGTGTCGACCGTATGCGGAGCAATGAGGTGCCCAGTCCGAATAAATATGTTGAAAACATGGAAGCTGTGATGAACTTTTACACCTTTGGGGATTTTTTCGACAACCCATTTAAGCATTTTTGGAGGAAGTCTTTTTTTTAACTGCTGATCATAAAGTAGATGGTTCCCAAGTTGAGAGGGTTTCACCTTCTCAAGCAGAGAATTGCCTATCCAGTAGGCTTCAACCACTCGCTGATCGAACGGGTCAGCAATATTATTTGAATGGGCTATCAAAGATAAATAACGGAAAAGTACGTCGAACTGATCCAGAATTTCGACCAAATTAGGGTCGGCATGGGAATTTTGGAGATATGATGATATCTTTTTGTTGGCGTCCGGCCCGCAGTATTTGTAATAGTTCGGAGCGAATGAATAACGGGCGCAGGTTAGAATTCCTGAAAGGTTATTAGATTGCACTTTTTGGAGTCAACTTCTGACTGACCGATTTTATTTTCCCAGCCGCATTAATGAATAGTGATGTGCCAGCGAGAAGCAGAATAAACTGGGCGACCTGAGTCATAGTCAGTTTGTGCGTGACGAAAACCGCTGAAAGCCCGTTTGTAACTAGCGTAGCTAGAGTTAAAACTGTGGCGACTAATGTTACTGGAGCATAGGATAGGGCTCTGTACCATGTTGAGACATAGCCAAAAAGGACTAGTGTAGTCAAAAAGGTCAGAAAAAACTGGCTGGAATTCAGGGTAAAAAGCATGGGACTTTTACCTGAGGCAAGCACTGCAAGAAGAAGGATTACCGAACCGATTCCCATACGCGAAGCAATCACGATATCCGGATCAACTTGCTTGAGGGTAATCTTGGCAATGACGCTTTCAACAGACCAAAGAATAGTGGCGGCAAGTACCATAAATTCGGGTCCATTAACTGCGAAACCGCCAAACCCGCCAACTAAAAGGTTAGCCCAAAAAACGGCAATGATTGCAAACATCTGCCGGATAGATAATCTTTCTTTAAGAAATGGAACAGCAAGTATTGTTACCCAAATTACGAGTGATTTGTGAATTAAAGAGGCGTTGATAGCCGGCATTTGGGCAAGAGCTGTAAAGAATAGATAAAAAGGCAAGCTACCGCCGATTACGCCGATTGATAGAAGCAGTAAGAGATTTCGTCCGGAAAGTTTCCTGACTTTTGCAAGTTTTTTGACAAAAATTAATAGACTTATGATAAGAAGAGCAACGAGAGAATTTTTGATTGTCGTAAAAACCAGTGCATCGCCTACGTAGCGGACGGTGAATTGGTTGGTGAAGTTGGCGACACCGGAGAAAACTGCAGCTATTAAAGCCAAATAAATACCTTTTTTAAGCTTTGATTCCATTCGAAATTTCTCTCAGAGCAGAACACATTGACTTTGCTTCGGAGGGCGTCAACTTTGCTACTGCCAAATTTGATTTTACCATAAGCCAGTCTCCCATTTTGACCTTTTTGACTAGTGAACAGTTGACCATTCTACCGTCTTCCATAACAGCTTGATTTTTGGATAGAGATGTAACTTTTAAAGGTAATGCAAGGCACATTCTGTTATTAGTCTATTAAAAACCTTGTTATTCTTCGAACAGAGTGAGAAGTCTAATAGTTCTCGCTATGCTCGAACAATATGCAAAGCATGTTGTTCGAGCCCTGAGTTTTAACGAAGGACTCGAACAACAAGGGTTTTCAAACAAGCTCTTATTACTTTTGGTTAACTATAGTTTTGGCGGTTTCTATCCAGGTGCTATCCCCTTTTTGCTGCCTATATTGCCAAAAATGAATTCCCCAGAAACCAACGTTTTGGATTTTGTATGACCTGAGAAACTTGTCCGCTGTAATCATATCATCAGGAGTAAATGTAAGTAAGGGGTCTTGGGCTTGTTCGATTTTTTTAATATAAGGTTCAGCCTGCATTTCTAAAATCCAGAACTCGTTACCGTTTGTCTCAACCGATTTCTTAATAGATTCAAAATTCGGCGACAAAAACAACCATGAATGAACCGGCCAGACTAAATGATCGGGCCACAATATGTGGATTTGCCGTCCGAGGATATTGGATGTAATGAGATCAGTACCTTTTGTTTTGAAAAAAGCGTTGACCGCGAAAATATCTTCTTGATTTAGGATTGGAAGAAGGTCTTTCCAGCTATTATCATAAAAACCGGTTGCCGCGTGATTAAGAATAACCGGTCTGTCGTTAGGATCTGCCGACCTAACAGTCTCAACTTCAGCTTTAACAAAAGAGGCATCGATTTTCCAGCGGTTGACGTTACCAATAAGCGGCTCGTTTTCAACCTGCCAGTAGGCAATATTGTCATAAACGGCAAGTTCTTCGACTACTTTTTGATCAATTGCCAAAATCTCTTTGGCAACGGGATGATAGGCTGTTATTACTTCGCCGAACTTGACTTGGGAAGCAATACTCTCTGGCCAGTGGTACTCCGGGTAGTAAGGAGTTTTGGCTCCCAGTGCGATAATTACCTTGACGTTTCTTTCTTCCGCTTCTTCAATCGCAAATCTCAGATCATCAACCCGTAACTCTATATCCTTTGTCTCTTTGTCCCTTTGTCCCTCTGTCCCTCTGTCAACTGCCTGATCCCAGAAAAGCGGAAACCTCACCCAGTCAAATTGAAACTCGTCAAGCATTTCTATGTAACTTTCCCTCGGATCAAGTCCGTACCACCCGGCTTGTTCAAAACTGTAAGAAACTCCGTAGACAGGTCTAAAGTCTGGGCCAACCTTTCGCGAAGGAATTGGACTAACAAAGGCGTGGGAGATGAAGATTATTAAAAGTAGAAAAAGGACAATAATAAGTCTTTTAAACATCGTCTAATCATAATTCAGACGAGGTTAAATTTCCATTTTCCTGTTGATTTGGTGTTTAGACTTCCCTAATGCTACAATTCTTGCCTATGGCTGAACGAATACTTTTTCGTTCACTCGACGTAGACGATACATTGATTGATCGCGGACGAACTCTTCGTGTAATTGGGCTTGCTGGCTCAAGATTAAGACGCGAACATTATAGAGTTGTTTCTTTAGACTCATTTCCTAATGTGAACCATGATCCTGTTAACATTCCTATCAGAAGCCCGCTTGAGAAATTGTCCTTAGCGCTTCACGCACGGAGGAGACTCTTGGATGGTGTTCGCTATGCGCTATCAAGGACTACTTCGAACGAGAATAGTAGAAATGTTGTTAACAGCGGCCGATCAAATAAACAGGAGTGGGTTGAGATGACAATAGGACAGTTTTACAGAGCACACATAGATGAATATATCGAAAGCGAGTCCATTTTTAAACAAGGATTCGCTTTTAAACCTGATTGTGTCAGTAGTACAGAAAGTAAGGTAGATGTTATTAGACTGTTAACTCGCGATGATAATGACGTTGAGCATTATGACGATGATCCAAGGACTGCAATAGTAATCGCGGATTTATTTCCCAATGTGAAAGTATATTTAGTTCATCACACAAGTACTGGTTTGATAATACCTAGGAGCCAACTTCGTCTCTACCCAAATCTGTATGTGGTTTCTAATATTGGGGAAGGAATTGATAGATCTTGATCTTGCTTGATTTTTCAACTATGCTGGCCATGTGAGCAAAAATTTTCTGATTATTTTAGTTACTATATTCGCTGTCTTACTGGCAGTGAGTATCTATTTATTATACCTAACTGGGCAGTTAACAAAGCAAAACTCGACACCTTCACCAACCGCTATAGTTCAATCCTCACCATCTGAACAACCAACTCCCACGCCAATACAAAATCTCGCTCTAACCCGGAAAGCTATTGAAGAAAATATCAACGACAAAAATTACCAAGGGCTTATTCCTTATATGCTCACACCCAAAATTGACTTTTCCCTAATGTCATCTGAGTGCTGCGAACCGATGACTCCTCAGGAGGCTTCCGATCAACTAAGCTATATCGACAAGGGGATCCCGCTGGATTTTAATCAGGAGGCCGATTTAGTCAAAAATCTAAAAGAAAAAAATTCCCAGCTTGCAGATACTTTTATAGGTATTTCTAAAAACGGCGAACAACTGGCTGCTTTTACTATAGATAGCCAAAATAAAATATCTGCGATCCAGCTTGCTGTTACCTACAAACTGTACAATCAGTAAACCAAAGAAGAATCCTCATTTTCCCAAATTTGTGCTAAAATATGCTTCGCGCGGGTGTAGTTTCCGCCTAAAGCTTCGCCCGCCTGCAACGTATGATGCGTAGCATTTTCGGGCAAGAATTATGGCGGATCAGCGTAAATACAAAGTTTTTGGCTGATAGTGGTAAAACGTCCTAACTGATGTATTATACTTACGTTCTTTATTGTGTAGATACAAAACGTAATCGAAGAAAGTTTTATATGGGTTCTACTGATAATTACGTAAAAAGAGTAATTGAACATAAAAATAAACTCGTAAAAACGACAAAAAGTTACGATCAGATCGAGTTAGTATATCTAGAAATGTGTCTAAATAAAACGGATGCGCGTAAAAGGGAATTACAATTAAAAACGGGTTTCGGTCGAGGATATATAGAGAGAAGACTTGCAAATTATTTAAAATCCGCGCGGGTGTAGTTTAGTGGTAAAACGTCCGCTTGCCAAGTGGAAGAGCGTGGGTTCGATCCCCATCACCCGCTCCCGTCTTTCGCTAAAGCTACAGACGGTAGCTTAGCTATATGTATTACGTTTATATCCTCAGAAGTTCAAAATCCAACATTCTTTATTACGGTTATACGGAAGATCTTAAGAAAAGATTTAATGAACATAACAACGGTAAATCTAAATTTACAAAGGGCCATCTTCCGTGGAAACTTGTTTTCTATTGTGCGTTTGTAAATAAACAAAAAGCAAAGGATTTTGAACTTTATCTCAAATCAGGATCTGGTAAAGCATTCGTATACAAGAGATTGGTAGACGTAGCTTTAGTGAAAGACGTAAAGGGTAATGAATAAGTGTTCCGAAGCTGTCCTGCACTAAAGTTACGGACAGCGTAGGGCACCATCACCCGCTCAAAGTAGCCTCAGTTTTGTGTAAGTCCCCAAATATTGCTAAACTGAAAGTGTGAGAGAAAAAGGGTTTATAGTTCCTCTTGTCATCGGAGGTATTCTAATCGTTATAGTTATAGCCAGTGTTATTGCTTTGGCTAGGTTTAGAAGTTCTTTATCTCAACCTGTAACTTCAACTGTTACCGCTTCACCAACTCCAAATATGGAGCAATCACCAATTGCGACAACAACGCTTTCTACGAATGGATTAAGCGAGTATAAAAATATAAAGTATAGATTTGGTTTTCAATATCTTACGAATTACATTTTGCATGATTTTACAGATCTGTCCTCCAAGCCTTCGCAAAACTATGACCAAGAGAAATTTAACCTAAATTTAGAAACAATCATTGTTTCCGAAGCTCCCTATGCAGACGGACCTTGTGGGCATATTGACCCAAAATCTATTCAAGAGCAAAAACAATTATTTGAAAAGACAAATCCTGGTGAAAATTTTAATGGATTTGATTTAACAGGCGAAGTAAAAAATCCAAAAGTTATTAAAAGCGATAGAGGAGTTAAAATTGCTTATGGTATTTCTATATGCCAGGGTAATGTTGGTAACGATGATCCTGGCACTTTTGCTTTTATGGCTTTAACCTTTACTAAGGATACGCGTGTTAGTCTTGACTTATATTTGACAGCAAAGCAGTCTGGTAATATTAAAGTGAGGGACTTAGCAGAAATTTCGGACGAAATTTCTAAAGGAAAGTATAATGGCGAAGTCCAAGAAACTTATAATGAATTTGTAAAGATTCTAAAGACTTTCCAAATCTTTTAATTTTCTTTCATTGAGGTGGCTGCTTAAAGCTTCCAGCTGAAACGCTAGTAATTTAGCCTCATCATTGCTATCATTAAACAGCTCGTGCAGGTTCGAGCCCAGAACCTCATTCGAGTCTGAGCGATTCGACTGAGCTCACCGTCGAAGACCTGAGGACTCATCCCTCAGAGTCGAAGACATCACCCGCTCACGAAGCTAAACCGGTTACTGGCAATGTAACTCCAAGTTCAAAAAAGTCCGACCAATTGACGCAATAATTACCCCATAGTTTGCTGATTGGACTCCTTTTTAGTATAATTCCCAAATATGTCTCCAGACAAAGAAAGACATTTTGAATTGGATCTTACAAAAACTCAAACACCGGAGATTTTTGTGGGAGCTAACATTTTAGAGCAAATGCCTGATTATCTAAAAGGACGAGAAGAAATTTATCGTAATCTGCATGGTAAAGGGTGGAGATTTGCTATCGTTACCGATGAAACCGTAGCAGGGTTGTATGGAGAGGATTTGGTTGAAAGATTCAGGGCGTCTGGTCTAAATATAGCAGTGCTGCCACCGATTAAAGAGGGTGAAGGTTCAAAAAGTATTCAATCTTATGAAGAGGTTGCTTCTCAACTGGAGGAAGGTGAATATACAAGACATACGGTTGTTGTTGCGTTAGGCGGGGGTGTAATAGGCGATTTGGCCGGTTTTGTTGCCGCAACTTATAGGAGAGGAATTGCTTACGTACAAGTCCCGACGACTCTGTTAGCCCAAGTCGATAGTTCTATCGGGGGAAAAGTTGGCATTGATATAAGATTTGTAAAGAATATGTTGGGGACTTTTTATCACCCGTTTGCCACTTTTGTTGACCCCCAGCTATTAAGAACCTTGCCGGAGAGTGAAATTAGAAGCGGTTTAGGAGAAATAATTAAGTATGGTGCAATAGACCATGAACTTTTTGAAAAAATTAACCGTAACTTAGACGCTCTTTTAGCTTTGAATATTGATAAGCTAAGCGAGGTTATAGCAGATTGCGTCGCGATCAAAGTGGAGCTTGTTCAAGAAGACCCTGAAGATTTTGGTGTAAGGCAAGTGTTAAATTTTGGACACACAATAGGACATGGCGTTGAGGAAGCATCGAGTTATGAAATTTCTCACGGCGAAGCTGTAGCTATTGGAATGTGTATTGAAACACAAATCGGTGTCGCAATGGGAATTTGGACACAGCAAGAACGCCAGTCTTTAATATCCTTAACAGAAAGAGCAGGTTTGAGAACAAAAGTTCCAACAAATATCGATTTGGAACAAGTAATAGCTAACACGAGACACGACAAAAAGCGAGTCTCAGGAATAAAGCTAGTTTTGCCTTTTGGTGTAGAATCATCAAAGGTCGAAGGGCATACCTCTATAGAGGTATGCGAAGATGAGCTGAGGAATGTACTTGAAGATAATGTCGCTAAACAAGAATAGTATTTAGGTGATTTTCCAATGTCTCAAGTTGCATCGCTAGCAATTTAGCTCTTCTGAGTCTGAGACTCTTCAGAGTCGATGACCTCCTCATTGTTATCATTGAACAAATCTTGTAGTCCGATCTTTTGACAAACTCAGGATTGAAACCTGAATATCGTCTTGTTTGTTAATACGGTGAATTTAAGCTTGATTTGCAACGTAGTAGTCGATCAGGCGTCGTATCATAGCTTGATAAGATGCACCGTGTTTTTTGGCAGCACCTTTAAAAAAGTCCAGACTTTTCTCCGTGAGAGTTATCGTTACTCTCCTTTTTTTCTCCCTAAGGATTAGATTTTCAGGGCTTGGTAGGAAGTCGTTTATAACACGTGCTTCTAGCGGTTCGTCACTGTATTTGATTGCTTTTTTCATAAATATTTTTGCCCCTTCTCCAGAAACCTGCTCCGATTATCCGAATGCGGTTCTGGCGGTATGTAAATCGGACAGTTAAAACACCTCCCTTCACTTTTCCGAAACAATAGTAGCGTTTCTCGCCTTTGCTGTGAGCAATATCTTTTGCAATTACTCGTTTTTTATCTATAAACGCATATTGTGCAGTTTCAAACTCAACTCCGTGCTTGCGTAAGTTTTCATCATTTTTAGTCTCGTCCCATTCGAAAGTGCTCATTGGTATATTACCATATAAGCATATATTTTGTCATATAACAAAAGTAGGTTTGCTCAGGTAATTGTTAAGAGTTTCCAGTTGCAACGCTAGCAATTTAGCTCTTCTGAGTCTGAGACTCTTCAGAGTCGATGACCTCCTTAGAATTATCATTAAAAAGCTCGTGTAGGTTCGAGCCCCGTACCTCATTCGAGTCTGAGCGATTCGACTGAGCTCACCGTCGAAGACCTGAGGACTCATCCCTCAGAGTCGAAGACATCACTCGCTCATAATCCTATAGTCTATCAGGGACGGCAAGATTCGGTATCCTGCCTTTATATAAAAGAAAAAAGAAGTTCTAACTTCTTACAAAATAGTGTTAAAAACAAATCCTGTAAACATTATCCCTAAAGTAAGTATTGTTATATAAATAGCAAGTAGTTTTGGCTTTAAGACCTTTCTCAAAATAATCATTTCCGGCAAGGAAAGAGCCGTAACAGCCATCATAAAAGACAGAGAAGTACCAAGAGGTAATCCTTTTTCAATTAAGGATTTAACGATAGGAATTGTTCCGGCAGCATTAGAATAAAGTGGTACTCCAATTGCCACGGCTATGGGGACAGCAAACAAATTATTCTTTCCTGCAATCTGAGTAAGCAAATTTTCAGGAGCATAGCCATGAATAATAGAACCCAACCCAACTCCCAGAAGTACATAAGGAAAAACCTTTTTAACTAAGTCTTTGGTATAACGAAGCGAGTCCACAACCCTTTCTTTAATTGTCAGTTTAATTACCTGATTGTCATCTCCTGCTTTAATTTTCCAGACATAATCTTCAACTAGATGTTCAAGTTTTAGCTTTCCTAAGATAAAGCCAACAATAATAGCAATAGTTACTCCTGAAGCTATATAAAGAAAGGCTATAGTAGGTCCAAAAAGCCCCAAGAGCATTACTGCTGCTACTTCATTAACCATTGGCGCAGAGATAAGATAGGAAAAAGTAACTCCTAAAGGCACACCGCTTTCTACAAATCCAATGAATAAGGGTACGGCAGAGCATGAACAAAACGGAGTGATAATACCAAAGAGGGCAGCTAAGATGTTGCCGATAAATTCAAATCTTCTGGCCAAGATCTTTTTAATTTTTTCAGGAGGTAAATATGAGCGGATAAAAGTCACTAAAAAAATAATTCCGAAAAGAAGAATAAATATCTTTATACTGTCATAAATAAAGAAATTAACTGCTTCACCTAATAAGGAGCTTTCTTCTAATCTAAGTACACTGAAATTAAACCAGTGAGTAAACCACGCAACTGGGTAGAATATATCCATAATTTACTGACTAGCAACAACCTGGGTTGCAGTCACAATCTTTATCTTTACAACAATCCTGATTATTAGCTTGCCCGGTTTTAATAGTTTCTTTTATCTTTTCAATACTTGGCACAAAGCCAACCAGTACTGGCTTGCCATCTACTGCAAGTACCGGACTTTGCATGACGCCCATTTCAATCAGTTTTGCTACATCAGTAATGTATTCCACATCGTCTTTTAATCCGAGCTCTTTAACTGCTTGTTGAGTTAGCTGGTGTAACTTTTTACATGTCGGGCAACCAGAACCTAAGACTTGTATAGTCATTTATTCCTCCTTTCTTCAATTTGGAAAATCAGATTTACTATTTTTTGCCCTTCTTCTGTTAATGAATAATGGTTCCATCGGTTATCTTTTCGGTTACTTACCAAGCCTGCATCTTTTAAGTCTTTTAGATGATGGGAAATTAGAGTTTGAGATAGCTCTAAATGCTGAATAATCTCACAAACACAATGCTCACCCTGCCGTAGAATACACAAGATTTTTAATCTACTTTCATCTCCGACTAGTTTTAATATAGAAGAAAGTGAAGAAATTTTTTTCTTATTAACTGTTTCAGATTGACAACACTTATATGAACTTATATTCATATAATAAATTCATGAGGTTTATTTGTCAATGGCTATAAGGAAATTTACTTTTAAGTAATTATTTAACGCCTCAAGCTGAAACGCTAGCAATTTAGCTCTTCAGAGTCTGGGACTCTTCAGAGTCGATGACCTCCTCATTGTTATCATTAAACAATTTTCGGAGTCCGACCCGAATACCATCGCACACTCAAGCCTATAGTTGGTCGCTGTGCTCATTTCTGTTATAATACACCAACTTTAATTTCATAGATCATTAATAAAAGGATTTATATTTACTCTTTCATAGCAATCTCCTTTTTAGAATAGAGTAACTCTTAAATTATTACCTGCCAGGAATTGAAAAATTGGGCATTTTTGAATGTCAGTTTTTTATTACTAACATATAAAAAAAATATGAAAGCGTTAATTTTAGCAGCCGGAAACGGCACACGAATGCAGCCGGTGACACGGGGGCGACATAAGTCGCTTATGCCGCTTTTGGGTTTAAAGATTATTGAGCGGGTGATCTTAGGTGCAAAAGAAGCAGGTATCAACGAATTTGTAATAGTTACCGGGTACAAAGGTAAGGATCTTCGGGGATTCCTAGGCAACGGAAAAAAATATAATGTTTTCATTTCTTACGTCCACAATAACAATTGGGAAAAAGCAAACGGAATTTCCGCGCTCCTTGCCAAAAAATATTTTAAGGAAAATTTTGTACTACTTATGAGCGATCATGTTTTTGATCCCTCAACCTTGAAAAAACTTCAAAGATTAAAATTGAAAAAGAATGAATGCGCACTTGCAATAGATCATAATTTAAAATCTTCGCTTGATATTAAAGATACAACAAAAGTTATGGTTAAAATGGGTAAAGTAACAAATATTGGAAAGCATATTGTAAATTATAATGCCTTTGATACAGGCATGTTTTTTTGCTCACCCCATATTTTTAAAGCCCTCGAAAAAACCACAAGCATAGGTAAAAATTCCTTAACTAATGGCGTAAACGTTTTTGTTCAAAAAGGTAATTTAAGAACATTTAATAATAGGGGTAACTTCTGGGCGGATTGTGATACTTATAAAGACATAAAATTTGCCGAGAAAAAACTTTTGGCAAGTTTAACTAAAGCCGCAGATGGAAATATTTCAAAATTGTTAAACAGAAAAGTTTCAACTTTTATGACGAAATTTCTTATACACACCCCTCTTACCCCTAATATAATTTCATTTATAATTCCCTTTTTGGCGATATTTACATTTTTCATTTTAGCTAAAGGCGGTTATCCTTGGTTTGTTTTTGGCGGATTGATGATCCAACTTTTGTCAATAGTCGACGGAATTGATGGAGAACTGTCCAGGCTTAAGTTCATGGGCACTAATTGGGGTAAATGGATAGATCCGATATTGGATAGGTATGTGGATGCAATAGTAATTGCGGGTATGGCGTATGGATATTGGATTATTACCGGTAATAATTTTATTTTACCGATAGCAATTTTTGTGTTACTTGCTGATATTCTTCAAGACTATATGTCAAGTAAATTTGCCGTAATCACTGGAGTAAAATTAAAAACGAGAGATGTTTCTTTTAAAAGAGATGCTCGACTTTTACTACTTGCGCTTGGAGCGATTACAAATCAAATACTGATTGCATTCATTGTTTTCATTGTGATATCACAATATAAGGTAGTAAATCGCTTTATTGCAGCAAAACGGATTACTGAAGAGCGAGTTTCTTCAAAAATTCAACACGTATAAATATGATTAACAGCTTTAAAAAAGTTTTCATAAGGCTAGTTTCTGTAAAGCTCGCCCGCCTTTGGCGAGGCCATCGTCTTCTGCTCAATTGGGGTTGTTTTCCGCAGCCTGGTATTATATAAATGACAAGCTCATGAAAAGTAAACTTGTTTTTATAGTTTTATTCACAGTCTTAGGGTTTGGGGCACTTCAGGTTCCTGTTAACGAGATTGTCGGGTCAGATGCGAGGTTTACTCTTTTTGACTTGCTTGCGCCTGTTTCAGGAGCTTTTCTAGGTACTCCCCTTGGCATTATCTCGGTTTTTTTGATGCAGATTTTGAATTTGGCAGTTCATGGTTTTTCCTCAATTGATAGAGCCTCAATTATCCGCCTTTTTCCAATCATGTTTGGGATTTGGTTTTTTGCCAGAAAAGACCGCCAAGTTTTAATTGTTCCGGCTTTGGCGATACTTGCTTTTAATCTGCATCCTGAAGGTCGGGCTGCCTGGTTTTACAGTTCTTTTTGGCTGATTCCCTTTTTAGCTTGGCGGTTTCGTGACCGTTTTTTGATAGCCAAAAGTTTGGGTACAACCTTTACGATGCACTCTGTAGGCAGTATTGCCTTTCTATACGCATTTAATTTGCCTTCTAGTGTTTGGATTTCACTGATTCCGGTAGTCATTTTTGAAAGGTCAATATTTACTTTAGGAATCAGCGCTTCGTATCTTTTAATGAATAATGTTTTGGGATTTCTGTCTGTAAAGAAGCTTTTGCCAACTGGTATTAAAATTGCCAAGAATTATCTCCTGGGCTCCTAGTTAGCATATGGCTCACCCCCGGGGGTGTTACCTGATTTTGCCTATTGCAAATTAATTTTCCACTTGGTATAAATTTCAGCCTATGTATTTATTAAGACTTGCTGATTTAATTTTTAAACCTGCTATTGCTTACGCTCACTGCGATATTCCCTGCGGCATTTATGATCCTCATGAGGCTCAAATGGCGGCTCATACTGTAATCAGGATGACTAGCATGATAAACGAGTTAGAACTCGCGTCAGAAAAAGTTGAGGATCGGAAGAAGTTTGTACATCAGGTATCAAGACTTCAAAAAGTTAAGGAGGAACATGCAGAGCTAATAAAGCATCAGGTACGTATTATCTGGGGCGATTATTTTAAGCCGGAACATATTGATAACTATAAAGACCTTCACGATTTGGTTTTTAATATCATGAAGCAAGCCTCAAAAGCCAGGCAAGAGGTTGATTTGGACGCAGCCAATCAGTTACTCGCATCTGTCCAAAAATTTGCCCAGATTTTCTGGGAAACAAAGGGCCGCGAAACCATCCGAGTTAAGTCAGGTTACCCGACCGAAGGTGAAATTGTCTATCCCAAGTAAATTTTTCCCCATTTCCCGCTTTATTGTTCATGACAAAAGTATGGAGCCGAGTTATCATACCGGCGATCATGTGATGACTTTTAATTGGATAGTTCCTAAAGCCGGAGATGCGGTCGTTTTTCAAAAGCAGGGAACATTCTATATAAAAAGAGTTGCGGAAAGTAAACGCGGGTACTTTTTTGTCAACGGGGATAATAAACAAATGAGCTCAAGGATGGGGTCTATTAAATTCAGCCAAATTGTAGGAAAGGTTATTCTGAAGTACTAGCCTTGTTAATTATTTCCTGAAACTGTAATTTTTGCATTGCGCCTTCATATTTCTCTCCATTAATAAAAAAGGTCGGAGTTGCTTGAATTCCAATCTTATTACCGTCTGCATAATCCTGATTAACCACAGCTATCGACGTTTCAAGGTCGCTTTTAAATTTTTCAATGTCGAGGCCCAATTCTTGGCCGTAAGAAGTAAATAAATCTTTCGGATTTGTAGAAGTAATCCAGTCATTTTGTTTTTTGAAAAGAAGATCAGTCATTTCCCAATATTTACTCTGGAGTCCTGACGCTTCGGCGGCTTGAGCGGCAATCTTGGAATTTATATGCGAAGGAAGAGGATAATTTCTGTAAGAATAATAGACTTTGTCTTGATTTTCGGCGACTACCTGCTGGACAATTGGATTGACCGTAGCGCACGCAGGGCATTCAAAATCAGCAAATTCGATAATTTTAACAGGAGCATCGGGGTTGCCTTTAGTCCAGCGGGCTTGTTGTTCAAGCACGCTTTGGACTGTTGCCGATTCAACCTGTGGGGTCGCACCCTGTTTGCCAAGAAAGAAAACGCCGAAAGCAACCAGAATGAGAGTTACCAGGCCGATTCCGATAAGAAATTTCTTTTCAGCACTCATTTAGTTCGTAATTTTATCAGCATCAGTGCCGTGATTGCAACAAAACCCAGAAAGGAAAGAAATGGAATTGTGATAAAGCCAAAATAAGCGACCTGGATTTCTTCGCATGATACCGTGGTACACACTATCGGGTTAACTTCAGCAAGTGGTGTGAACTGTAAAAGATATTGGTAAAAGGCTATTGCGGCACCAATAATTGCCATTGGAAGCACGTAGAAGACAACGTTTTTATCCTTGCGGAGCATGCCGACGGCCAAGATGATAATTATCGGGTACATAAAGATTCTTTGCCACCAGCAAAGTACACAGGGTTCAAGTTTTTGGATTTCTGAATAATAAAGGCTCCCTAAGGTGGCGACCCAAGCTTGCAAAAGAGCCAGGTAAAGTGCGTATTTTCCTAAAAAACTGATTAATATTTTCAAGTTAGTCAAAAGTTTAACAGAGAAAGATGAATTTGTGAAATTTGGTATCTTGCTCTGAGCGCACTCCCGGAGTGAGCAAAGTCAAACCCTATGCGCACTCCGGGAGTGCGCATAGGGGAAAGTGAGCGGTCACAGGAGAATGCCACAAATGTCTTGTTTGATTTTTTCGTCTACTGTAACTTTAATTGTACCTAAAGCAGGTTGGCCATAATATATTGAGTAACCGAGAGGGCTTAAAAGAATTGCCGGAATTGTTGCCAGATCTTCTTCCCCGATAACTCTAATGACCAGTTTTTGCCTCTTTTCCTTGATTGCTTTTTTCATAATTTGCACCAATTGTTGTGTAATCACACCCGCCGGATTTTTGAGCGTGAAATCAACATTTTTATTTTCAAATCCTAACTGGGTTGGGCAGTCATATTTCTTTTGACGATTGACAACTAAGTCTATAATCGAAATTTTCGGTACAGTTTTATTTTTTAGAAAGGTTGCGACTGTCATGTCGCCGATTGCGATTGATGGGGGATTTTTTGACGCGTAAGCTTTGGTTATTTTCACAAGCGGACCTAAAGGTTTTTTTAATCTCTTTCGAATTTTGTTAGCCAAAGCTTTATTGGCGACTCCATTTAAAAACATTGAATAACTCTGGCCGTTCCTGTTTATTATTCCATCCCTAATTCTTGTTGATGACAGTATTTTATTATCTTGGGCTAACACCCTCGGACAGATGATAAGGGGGAGTCTAACGAGTTCCCTTTGTATTCTTGTCTTATTAATTTCTACTGCGCCGTCTAAAGTTTCTTTTGAAGCGACTAGGGCTTCGATAGTTTTATCAGTGAGAGTTGTTCCATAGATATCATAGAGGGGCATTATTTTTGATCGTTTGTCCATTTCTTTTAATTTTAGAAAGTATAGAAGTTCCTTTCTTCTTTGATCGTAGTTTTGGAAGGGAGTTTTTTTTAGTTTTTTGTTAAATACGTCAGTAGTAACGCCGATTGTGACAAATTCGGCATTTTTAAAGGCCAAAAGAAGAAAAGCCCTGTGGCCTTTGTGTAAAAGATCGAAAGTACCACCGCAGGCGACGTGTTGATATTGAAATTCCATTAGGGGAAATTATATCAGCTTTCCAGTTTGGCAGGATTCGGTCAAAAAGCGGAATCTTTAAGATAATCCTCATCTGTCATTGCGAGCGAATGAAATCGAGTCTGACTCGATGAAATGAGCGTGGCAATCTATTAAATTTCATAAAGATTGCTTTGTTGTCCCTCGGTAAACTCGGGACTCCTCGCAATGACAATTAAGAGGAAGAATTAAATGCCACGTATTAATATTAAATATCTTGACATTTATAATAAATACCTTTTTAATTATCTTTAATACATGAAAAATAATTATAATAATTCCGAATCCTCTTTGAAAAATTTCCTTGAAATTCCTTACGATAAATTAGAAGAGATGAATTTAAAGGCTAAAGAAAAAAGGGACAGTGTTGATCCGAAAGACCAGGAAGTTGAGTACAGAAAATATTTAGAGAGTGAGAAAAGGATAAAGGCGATTACTCTTTGTTTTTCTGACATAGAAGGAAAATTGCATATGCTGGATTACGACAAGAAATTCTTGCTGGCATCAGCTGCAAATTTAACATTCGACGGTTCATCAATCAGGGGTTTTACAGTACAAAGCGAATCTGATTTGCGCCTTGATATTGACTGGACCAGCTTTATGTGGTTACCGGCGGACCTTTTTGGGCCCGGGAAAGTTATTATGTTTGCCAATATTTTAAATAGGGACAGATCTTTATATGAATCTGACTTGCGCGGACAATTGCAGGATTTTACCAGGCAGTTGAAGAGGGAGGAAAAAATTGAAGCTTACGTTTCTGCCGAGATCGAGGGTTTTCTGATGGACGGGGTTAACGCCGAACAAAATTACGAAGAAGAGGATTTTAAACTTATTTCAACCGGCGGCTATTTTCACTCGCTTCCCTTGGATAAACTCAGGCAGTTTATTGATGCTTGTGCTGAAGCACAGCGGGCAATGGGTTATAAAAACGAAAAAGACCACCCGGAGGTTGCACCTTCTCAATTCGAACTTAATTTCTCCTATACGCAAGCCCTGAGAGCTTGCGATCAGATACAGCTTTACAAATTAGTCTGCCGGCAGGTAGCTACAAGCATGGGAATGACCGCTACATTTTTGCCAAAGCCGGTGATTGGTATTAACGGAAGCGGAATGCATACTAATTTTTCCCTGTTTAAGGGCGGCAAAAATCTGTTTTACGACAAAAAAGGAAAAGACAGCCTTTCGGCTCTTGGCTGGGATTATGTTTCCAAACTTTTGAACCACGCTCCGGAACTCTCCTTGATTTTCTCCTCTAGCGTAAACGCTTATAGAAGACTGGATCCGCATTTTGAAGCGCCAAACCAAATAAAGGCATCGGCAATTGACCGCGGTGCGATGGTTAGACTTCCGGTAGGCAATGATAAAACTACCAGGCTTGAAATCCGGGCAGTTGCTCCTGATGCCAATCCGTATCTTGTTATCTTTGCAATTTTAAAAATCGGACTCAATGGAAAAAGGTTACCTGTAAACAGCAACAGGAGGGAAAGGCTGAGGTTCTTACCCGGAAATATAAATGATGCCATCAGGCTTTTTAGGTCCAGTACGTTTACCGGCAAGATTTTAGGCGAAGAAAATAAAGAAAAATATCTTTCTTTTAAAAGCGCCGTTGCCGACAGAAGCCCAAGGGAGTTGGGAAAATCGATAAAGGTTTCAGAAGTAATCTACCACCACGAGGTCACCAATCAGGTCCTCTGGAATTCATTTTAATATTTGGGATTTTTAAGTTTGTAATAGCTTGTTTTTGTCCTGCCGAATTTTTTCAATATCCCCTTTTTAACTAGAGATGCCAAAAGAGCATGCGCCTGCTGTCTGGTGACACTAAGTTCGTCTACTATGTCGCTACTTTTGACGGCTTTTTTATCAATTACAATCTGGATCACGTCCTCTTCCCTATTGGTTACCAGAACCCTTTTCTCGCCTTCAATTTGGTCGAGGCCTTTTCTTTTGAAATCGTTAATCCTGGCTAGAGCCGCTTGCAGTGAATAGCCGATACCTTCCAGAAAATACTGGAGCCACTGGGTTTTGTCGCCTGTGTCCGCGCTATGAAGCATATTGGAATACTGCTCTCTGTCTATATCGTAATAATCATCCAGAATAAAAAATCTGACAACATCGTATTTTTTCAGGAGCAGAAAGTATGAGGTTAGAAGTCTGGCCAGACGGCCGTTTCCGTCAAAGAAAGGATGAAGATAAGCAAACTGGTGGTGTAAAATCCCTGCTCTGATTAGAGGATGAAGCTGAGAATCTTTATCAAGCCATAGGTAGAGTTCCTGCAGGGCTTTTTCGATCTCGCTGCGCGTATGGAAAGGAGGAGAGTGCTTGACCACAATTTCAACTTTTGTCTTGTGTCCAATAAAGACTTCGCCTTCGCGGAACTGGCCTAAGCCGTTTGTAATAAGGCCTGACATTAACTGTTTGTGCAGGTCCAGTGTTAAGCTTGTCGTAATAGGCTCAGTTTTCTTGGCAAGTACGGCAATTTTATTGAGAACTGCGAAGTAATTCTTGACTTCTTTTTCGCTTTTGGTTGTCGGAATTTGGTCACCCAAAACTATATTTGTGACATCTCGTGGAGACAGGGGGTTCCCCTCAATACTTGTCGAGTGATGGGTTGCCAGAATCTGGTTCTCTTGCGAAAGACTAAGCGCCAAAGATGGTATCAGATCCTGTTCCAAAAGAGAGCCGTAAAGCCGCTCAATTGTGCCTAAACTATTGACTATTTTGCTTGTGAAGCTGAACTTAGGCTCAAACACTGACTAAATTATATCAATTGTAAACATATTTGTCAAGTTTATTGTAAAGTATTGGAATTGTAATGAGTATTGTAAAGTTAATTGTAAGGAGAAGGTGGTAATTCTCAAGACGTAAAGAGCTTGCGAACGCTTTTCAAAATTGAATTAGTGGCAATAGGTCCTAATTGGCCTGCAGTTTTTTTAATAATCGACGAATCCGCTGTGAATAATTTATCCGGTCTTACATAGCTTATGATCGGTAAACTTCCTTTTGTGAAATTATTGGGGCTGATACGGATTGCGAGTTTACTTGAATAAGATTTTGAGGTTATTTGGCATAAGATCAGGTCACCAAACTCAACTTTTGCCAAAATCAGCGCCGGTCTTATCTTCTGGCCTTGTAAATTTGAGAAGGGAAACGAAACTAAGACAACTTCGCCTACTGCAAACTTGCCCATGCCTCGTCCTCTTCAGCTTTATTCCAGTCTGTTGCAAGAGTTTTTTCTGAAAGAAGCAGAGTTGCTGTGACCAAGCGGCTTTTTTTGGGGACTGCAATGATACGTATTTCGCCCCTTTTTACCTTCAACTCCACCTGATCGCTGATTCCGCTTTCGTTAAGTAATGGTTTAGGTATTCGTATCCCTCTTGAGTTTCCTATGGGTACTAGTGTGGTAATCATGGTAATTACATTGTACTTACATATTTCGTTTTTGTCAAAAAATGGCGACGTTACTCCTTAATCTTCCAAGCAAGCAATAGTGATTACCTTTATCCTTGTGAATATCTAATATTTTGAAGTGATTAAAATCTTTTATTAGTAAGATTATTCCGTGCTCGGAAGAAAGACATTAACAGCTGGTGCTGGCTATTGCACTGAGTACTTCGGCTGCGCTCAGTATAAATTTCTCGAAGTGTTGATCGATTGGACCTTTCAATTGCCAAAAAAGATTACGGTTATTAAATTGATGATTCCTAAGCTTGCTAGTACTACTCCGGCGAATATAAAAGGCAGCCTTTTCTTTTTTTGTTCTCTATTCAATTTCCACCAAGGTTTAGGCAAAACTGCTGCCAAAACAGGTGACGTGATGAGTACTGCGATTATTACTAAATAAGTTAAAAAGCCCATATTTTGTTTGATGAGCGAGCGAAGCGAGCCGAACAGTTGCCGGGCTAGGTATCTTTCGTTCTTCGAACTTCAGAATACCATGGAATACGCCATCAGAAAAATCTTTCACTAAAGCTTCTTTAGTAATTCCAACTCCCCTTTTATCAAAGCCTCTTTTTTAGCTCTTGTCAATTTTTTTACTTGAAGCTCTCGATTCATTGCAGATTTTATGTCTAGATACTTTTCTGTGTAAACAATACTTACTGGTGTTTTGCCTCGCAAATATTTTGCGCCTCTTGATGAATTTGAATTATGTTCTTTTAACCTTTTATCTATATCGGTCGTCATCCCACAATAAAAGGAATTATCGGAACATCGAAGAATGTAAAAGTGGTACATGATGAAGATCTTTCGACTCGTTTCACTCGCTCAAGACCTTCGATTCTAGAGCCGGGCTATAGCCCTGAGTGAGTCATGAGTGTAATTGAATGACGAATCGAATGGCTGCCGGGCTAGGATTCGGACCCCCGCAAAAGCGGGACAAGCTAGATAAACAGATCCAATTTATCACGCCATAGGCGTGAAGTCCGTTGTCCTACTTCACCCCGCCAATTTGTTCTTCATCTCCAAAGCTGCCAGGCTAGGATTCGAACCTAGATAAACAGATCCAAAGTCTGTTGTCCTACCATTAGACGACCCGGCAGATTTGGAGATGAGTTTTTTTAAAGCGTTGCCACCGTGCCAACTCTTGATCTGCTTTTCTCTATTGCGTGCTTGATTATAACTATCGTACTCTTCGACGTAAACTAATTTCCAAGGCCTACCAAACTTAGTAGATTTCACATCACCTTTATTGTGCTTATTAAGTCTTTCGTTAGGTAGCAGCTTGGTAATTCCAATGTATCTTTTATCCTTTTCATTCTTCAAGATGTAGACGTAACATCTCATTTAAAAAATTGGCGGGGCAAGTTAGACGACCCGGCAATATGTGAATATTTTACCAAATTTTGAGCCTGACTGATATAGCTTCAATATTTAACTCTGGTATAATCCCCCTGTGAACACTGTGCAAAAAGATGAAAAGTATTTGGGGCGGGGAGGAACGCCGCGTCCTCTGGTGGTAAAAAAGACCGATGGTTTTTATGTTTACGATGATAAAGGCAAAAGGTATATTGATTTTTTCATGGGTTGGTGTGTGGGAGAAGTTGGTTGGAATATTCCCGAAATCGATAAAGAAATTAGAAAATTTAAGGGGCCGACTTATGTAGCTCCCAGTTATTATTATGAGGGGTGGTCGCAGCTTGCAGAACTGCTTGCCAAGGTCACTCCGAAAGGTCTTGTAAAAAGCTTTCGAGCAACCGGAGGTACAGAAGCTGTCGAAATCGCACTTCAGGCCGCAATGAGCCATACAAAGCGCCAAAAATTTATCTCCATCGAGGGAAGCTATCACGGACACTCAATCGGGGCAATGAGCATTGGCTCTTCAGATTTTAGAAGTTGGTACAAAAATTTGCTTTTTCACTGCAATAAGATTACGCCTCCTTTGAATGAACAAGCTGCAGTGAAAGTAGAACAACTGTTAAGTAAAAGAGATATTGCAGCATACATATCTGAACCCATCGTTTGTAATATCGGCGTAGAAATTCCAGACAAAATTTATTACGGAATTGTCCAAAAGGCATGTAAAAAATATGGCACACTGTTTGTTGCTGATGAAGTAGCGACTGGTTTTGGGAGGACCGGAAAAATGTTTGCCTGTGAACATTATAGTCTGGAGCCGGATATTATGTGTTTGGCCAAAGGGCTATCGGGTGGTTATGGGGCGATAGGCGCAACAATTATGACTGAGGAGGTGGCCAAATCATTTGAGTTTAGCTTTAGCTTTTATTCGACCTTTGGCTGGCATCCTTTGAATGTCCAGGCTGCAATTGCAAACATCAAATATCTTCTTAAAAACAAAAAGAAGCTGCTTGCCAATGCTGATAAATCAAGTCGGTATATACAGAAAAGGCTAAACAGTGTGAAATTCCGTTATCCCGCGACAATTCGGGCAAAAGGCTTGGCGATCGGCGTGGAAATTAAAAATGAGAGATATGTAAAAGGGATTATCCTGAAGGCACTTCAAAAAGGACTTCTTCTGGCAGACACTGGTCCAACTAAGCTTGTCATGTTCCCGGCACTGGATATAGACCTCAAAACGCTCAAAAAAGGACTGGATATTTTGGAAGAGTGCTTGTGAGATGACTTGACTCTTTGGGAGTACCTTATAGTTTATTGACTTTAGCCGTGCTTTTTGCTATACTGAATTGTAAATAAATGGGTTAAAGCAGTAAATCTGCTTAACTTTGAATAGTTTTTGATTAGACAAGATAAAGATAGTCTGTTTTATATTGATCTCACATAAGTATCTTTTTCCCCTATTCATATACAATTTCTTAATTAAGTAGATTCCTTGCTTTAACTTTTTTTAAGCAACAATCATTAATTTTATGTGGCGAAGATTTAGACCGAGAACCAATTCAAAAAGGCGTTTTTACCCTGCGGTGAAATCCAACAACCAGGATCTTATGTGGGCAATCACAGCAGGCAGGCAGCTAAATGCGACCAGCAATGTAACTGTTAAAGATCCTTATATTCCCGAACATAAGTTTGAAGATTTTGCTATTGTTCCCGAAATCAAAAGAAATATCGCAAGCAAAAAGTATACTTCTCCAACCCCGATTCAGGATAGGGCAATTCCGACAATTCTTGCCGGTGAGGATATTATTGGTGTTGCAAATACCGGTACGGGCAAAACAGCTGCATTTTTAATTCCCTTAATCAATAAAGTCTTCATGGATAGGTCGCAAAAAACACTTATTATTACACCGACGCGGGAACTGGCGCTGCAAATTTATGACGAGCTTGCACAATTTTCGCAAGGACTGGCAATTAGAAGTGCTTTATGTATTGGTGGGACAAGTTTGCTTGGACAGAAAAGAGACCTTTCGCAAAATCCCAGTTTTGTAATAGGTACCCCGGGAAGAATAAAGGATCTGATTGGACAAAGGTGCTTAAATTTGTCGCAATTTGGCAATGTCGTATTGGATGAAGTAGACAGAATGGTCGATATCGGCTTTATTGATGATATTAAGTATTTTATTTCTCTTCTTCCCGTAAATCGCCAGTCGCTTTTCTTTTCTGCAACGGTTGGGCCAAAGGTGAAAGAAATTATAGAAACATTTATAAAAAACCCCGTCACCATTTCTGTAAAAGAGAGTGATGCTATTGAAAATATAAATCAAGATGTGGTTAAAGTTGATCGCAGCCAGAATAAAGTGGATAAACTCCACGATTTACTTATTCAGGATGGATTTAATAAAGTACTTATCTTTGGAAGAACAAAGCGCGGTGTCCAAAAACTTACAAACGAGCTTACTAGCCGGGGATTTAAGGCGGGAGTGATTCATGGGAACAAAAGCCAAAGTCAAAGACAGAAAATGCTCGGGATGTTTCGCAGGAGTCAAATCCAGATACTGTTGGCTACAGATCTTGCTTCGCGAGGGCTTGACATTGAAGATGTAAGTCATGTTATTAACTATGATTTACCGGCGTCTTATGATGATTACATTCATAGAATAGGCAGGACAGGCAGAGCAAACAAAAAAGGCGTCGCTTTAACATTCGTAGGATAAGGTATACACGCGTTAAAATATGAGAGTTTTGCCAACAAATATTTATATTGATATCGATGGAGTAATTTTAACTAGGGGTGCAGTGCCCGCATTACATCTGGATAAATTCCTTAATTATATTTTGGGAAACTATTCTGTTTTTTGGCTAACTTCACGCTGCCATGGAGATTGTCAGTATACGGTTAATTACCTGTCCCAATTTTTACTTCCCGAAACAGTTGCTTTACTTAAGAACATTAAGCCGACGAATTTTCGAATCGATAAAACTGAAGCCATAGATTTTACCAGAAAATTTTTTTGGCTAGATGATGATATTTTTGCTTCTGAGGCGAATACATTAAAGCAACATGACAATTACGATTCCTGGATTGTGGTAAACCTCATAGAAAACCCTGACCAGTTACTTCACTTAATTAACCACAAGCTTTTGTATCATAAATATCGAGTGTAGAATTACGCGACTGCATGTCCCAAAGACAACAAAACACTTAAAGACGGGCTTGGATATTTTGGAAAAGTGTTTATAAGTCCTCGATTTTTGCTGGGGGCCGGAAATTTTTAGGCCTTTCCGCCTAGCGATTGGGCCTGTAAAATTTTAGCAAATGGGCCATAAAGATCAATTTCATGCGTTAGTTGATATCTCGCCTCGGCCTGAATATAAGCTAGATATCCCAAAAGCAATTCAGTTGTGCCGGCAACACTATCACCTAATCTCGCGGATTCCTTAAAAGCCTCTTGAATTATAATTCCTGTAACATCATCCAAATCAGACTCGTTAACTTCTAGCGAATTTGCTCCCTCTAGATTCATCCCGTCTATTTTAGTTGTCAAACCATTTCTTTCCAAAATGCTGGCTGCAATACCATGTGTTTCTCTATCCAGGCCAAAAAACAAGTGCTGTGGCTCAACCCTGTCTGAACCGGTTGCTTCTGCTGCTCCTTTGGCAAACATTAATGCGGATCTGGCATGGTCAGATAACCAATCCCAATTGTATCTGGTTTCATGTTGCCTGTCTGGAGTCATAGTCGTTTTTATATCACTTATCAAATTTAAATTCAAGTGAAAAAACTGACCGCAATTTGGGTGGCCGTAAACCTTCCGCTGAAATTCTGATATAGTTCATTTGTGCTTCACCCTAATTTTGTAATTCTCGGCGCGATTAGTCTTGGAACTCTGATTAGCTCAATACGATGATAAAAGCGATAATTTTTGATCTCGGTGGGGTTTTGTTTACAAGCACAGAAGACCTGAAGAAAAAGATTGAGGGCTATTCTTCGAACAAAGTGAGAAGTCTCTGATAGTTCTCGCTGCGGAGAGTACCAGCCGGTACCCTCCTGCGCTCGAACAATATAGGGTTTAAATAAGCATTATTGGATGACAGGTGAGTGGTTAAATCTGTTAACATTAAATTATGGCGCTTATTAAGCCTAAAATCGAAATTAGAGATGAGGGCGGCAACGAAATAAAAGGAGCTTCTGTAAATATTAAATCCTCCACTCCGGGAAGCGATATCAATCCGGAATTTGAAAAGCCCTTAGTTTCTTTTTCCATCTCAAATCCTTTCAAAAAAATTCTTTATTGGCTTGACCAGATCAGAAAAAAGCAAACTACTACATTTGCATTTAAGGTTTCTGTACCGCTGATTGCTCTGCCTGTCTTTATTTTTGCCCTGGTGGGGATGGGCAAATGGTCAGGATTGACCTTTACAAGATTTCAATCTGTGGCTCCTGTTGCTTCGGCCTCCCCTACTGTCACTGGTTCTCCTAGTCCGGCGCCTCGTTTGGAAGTAAGCAAGGCCGGGACTTTAAAAGTTGCCAAAGGTTCAAGTCAAACGCGTTACCTTCTTTCCTTAAGAAATGGAACTTTGGTGCCTTTGGAAATACCCGAAAGCATTAATCTTTCAAAATATACGAACAAGCAAGTCCTGGTTACTGGATTACAGAATAAGGATACGGGGGTAATAAGCGTTATGGATATCGCTGAGGTAGAGGTTTTTAATGTGACCGAAATTCCCAAAGTAACACCTGTCCTCACACCTCCACAAGCTACTGATTCAGCAAGTTGAAGCGATTTATATTACAGTTTTACTTACTAAGCTCTTGTTCTATTAATGCCTTAAAGGTGGCATAAGGCTGAGATCCGACGATGGGAGTGCCGTTTATGAATATAGTTGGCGTCCCCTTGACTCCAGCCAGTTGACCTTCGGAAAGATCACCTTCTACCTGTTTTGCATATTTGTCCGGATTCAAACATGAGGCAAATTGATTTGTATTGACCCCCACATTTGAGGCATCTTTAACAAGATTATCTTTTGAATAATACTCCTTGTTAGATTCAGGAGCCTGGTTGTTATATAGCCAATCATGATACTCCCAGAACTTACCTTGTTCGTTGGCGCACTCGGAAGCTTCGGCTGCCCAGACAGATTGCTCTCCTAGAAAGGCATAGTGGCGGTAGGCATATTTTACTTTGCCTGTATCAACATAATCTTTCATGATGGAATGGGAAGCACCCTTAAAAAACCTTTCGCAGAACGGACAACGGAAGTCGGCAAACTCCACTACGGTCACTTTGGCGCTACTGTTACCTTTTATAGGTAAATAGCCGATCCCGATATTAACTTTCTCGCCAGGGCTGGTAGGTTGCGAGGGCCGAGGATTAGTCTGCGAGCCAGTAATCGGATTGGGGGTAAAAGAGTTAAAACCTTTCTCTTTCATTATTCCTCCGCTTGCCAAAATAGATAAAGAGATTAAAAGTGAACCAATAAGAATTGATGCCTGTACCGTGGAAAGCAAGTGTTTTAGTGTTTTTCCTAAAGCTTTTGATCGATTTACAAATCTTTTTAGCCTGATGGAAACTTTACTTATAATCATTATCATTTGAGCCTATACTATTTAGTTTACATTCTTTTGTTAATAATTGTACAGGGCGAGGGTAGCTTCGGAGCTTTTTTGCGAATATAATGTATTTATGGGCAGGCTCATAGCGGCCTTATTATTAATCGGGACGACTTTCGGCGGCTTCTTTTTTTTAAGGAGTGAGGATGTTTCTCTTAAATCCCCTGTTCCCAAGGTGTTCGGAATAAGCAAATCACCAATAGTTAATAAGTGGTTTCCAAAAACCGAATCATTAACTCTTGCTTCCACCAGCGGTCTTACACTTTCGGCAAAATCGGCGATTCTAGTTGATTTTGATACGCAAGAGGTAATTTTTCAAAAAGACCCGCAGCAAAAATTGCCGGTTGCTTCCACGGTTAAAATTATGACCGCTCTTTTGGCACTTGAAAATACGAAACCTTCTGATATTTATGTGGTATCGGAAAAGGCTGCTAAAGTTGGTGAAAATAGTATGGGTCTTACCACGGGTGAAAGGCTGTCGCGAGAAGAACTTTTATACGGTTTGATGCTGGTTTCCGGCAACGATGCGGCTGTTGCACTGGCTGAGGGAATCGCCGGCAGTGAGGAGGCTTTTGTGGCAATGATGAATGAGAAGACCAACAGCCTGGGTCTTTTCGATACGCAATTTATAAATGCCTCGGGACTTGACGAAGATGGCAGAATGCAGTACTCGACTGCATATGACATGGCGACAATTGCCCATTTTATCTGGCAAAATTACCCCGAGTTTCGCGAAGTTTCCTCGGCAGAGCATAAATTTATTGAGGCAAATAGCTATCATAAGGCTTTTGATCTTTATAATGACACGAATTTGTTAACGACATACCCTGGAGTAAAAGGCATAAAACCGGGGTTTACCTGGGAAGCCGGTTTGTGTTTGGTTACTTATGCGGAGAATGATGGCAAAAAACTTTTGGGTGTGATTTTAGGGAGCGATGACCGGAGGGGTGAAATGAAGGAACTTCTGGACTTTGGATTTGGGAAGTATGGAATTAAAGTAGACCACCCTGCGCTGGATCTGTGAACCTGCCCTTTGTCAAAAGGCTATGGTGGGGGCACAGCACTTCGCTCGAAATAGTTTTTCGAGCTACGAGTAGCAGTATTCCCCTAATATCATTCTCTAAAGTTACACTTCACAAAGAGTTTCGAGTAACAGGTTTCTTTACAGATTTCAGAAAATGCTTGTTCATAAAAGCAACTCCTGATCCTGATTTTAAATATCTTTCGAAAGTTAATGCCCCACTCCTTGTAAGAAATGTACAGTAGTATACAAGTTTGTAGTTGAGATTTGATTTTGTTGACAAAACTTGGCCGGAATAATGTTTTTTTAATCCTTTTTCTTAAATATGGAGTATAACCTACGTAGGATCTGTTTGTTTCTTTGCTGAACAAAACATACACGTAGAACATAATTTAATTAATAAATGGTTTACTATCCGAAACTTTAGTGAAGGATAGTGGAGCAGTACGGTCTGAACCCAATATATCACTATAGTCGTGTCTCACATCTGAGGCTAAATGAGACAAATGAAACACCATAAAAAGGAGAGTCTCAAATTCTAATGATATAGTTTGATATAGTTGCCTAATTAACTAGAGATAGAGTCTTGAAACCTCTTGGGTAATCTACGTATAACTGTTCAAGAACAGATTTCGTTGTCTTTTGATACCAATTCATGTGTTTCTGAATTAATTATAGAAGATTTCAAAGACCTTTTTTTATATAATTAAAATTAAAGTCGAGTATACTATGAATATGTCTTTCTATAAAAAAATCAATCTGATTGAGCAACTGCTCGCCAATTTTTTTACTAGAGTAATTCTTTACCTAACTGATGGTTTTCTAATAGCAGGCGCTGGTCTAATTGTTCCCATTTTTGCGATCTTTGTGGAAAGAATAGGTGGAAGTTTGATAGAAGTGGGAATAGCTTCTGCATTATTTTCATTCACCGCAGGTATTGGAATATTAATTATTTCGAGATTCGAGGACGCTCACAATCGCAATTTCCGCCAATTTGTAGTTTTGGGTTATTTGCTTGCATTGACCGGATACTTAAATTATTTGTTTTTAAGCACTGTTACGCACTTATATTTTGCGCAGGTACTTTTAGGTATCGCGTCAGCCGTTAGAGTACCCTCATATGATGCACTACTTTCAAGAAATACACCAAATCATTTGGCAGTTGCTTGGGGCAATTGGAATGCTGTTGTTTATATAGTCTCCGCAAGTGCTGCACTTATTGGCGCTTCAATAGCCTCTGCTTATGGCTTTAAATTATTGATTCTTGTTATGGTTTTTCTATCGTCAGTCGCATTTTTGTTATCACTGGCACTTTTGAAGGTTAAAACATTGAAAAGTACCATCAAAAAGTCTGCAAAATTCGAAGAATCTTTGTAAGGTTTAACTTCATTTTTCCAAGAGTAGTAAAATGTAACATACCGATGAAACAGATTATTGTCGCGCTTTTTATAATCGTAACCGTCATAGCACTGATAATTAGTGCCTTTACTGTAAACCAGGTTAATCGTGAGCAGCAAAGATTGAAAAGTGATCTTGAATATCGTTCCACAATTCTTGCCGAAAGCTTGAAAGAAACAATTGAACCGGATTTCACTAATAAATCAGCAGATTCCTTACAAAAAGTGTTTGATAAATTTTCCAATCGGGAAAGATTTGCGGGCTTAGGAATTTACGATAACAAAGGAAATATTATTGCGGTTTCCTCAACAATTCCCGAAGCAACTTCCGCAGGACAAGAAACGGTAGATAATGCTCTGGATGCCGATAAAGCCACTGGCGACTATACAAAATTAGGCAGCAAAAAAGTCTATCTTTTAGCAGCACCTCTCCATGATAATAAAAGCGTAGTCGGTGCTTTGGTAGTCATCCAGAATGCTAGTTACATAGATGACAGGTTAAATGAAATATGGAAAAATAATTTTATCAGATTATTAGTTCAGGCATCTTTATTATCCTTAGCGACCCTCCTTTTAATTCGCTGGATTATTTATACACCGATAAAAAATCTTGTTGAAACGCTACGCCTCGCAAGAGCCGGGAATCTTAAGCAAGACTCTCAAGGCCTAACTAATTCACTTTTTTTCCGCCCTCTTATTACTGAAATTTCGCACATCCGGCGAAGTCTTTTAGAAGCAAGAACTTCGGCCAGTGAAGAAGCACGACTCAGACTGGAAAAATTAGACTCTCCTTGGACTGCCCAAAGGCTGAAGGAGTTTATAAAAGAAATTATAAAAGACAAAACGATTTTTATGGTTTCTAACCGTGAACCTTATATCCACACAAAAAATGGGGGCAAAATTAGATATTATTTCCCGGCAAGCGGTATGGTAACTGCAATCGAACCTATTATGCAGTCATGTGGCGGAACCTGGATTGCTTTTGGCAGCGGCGATGCGGATAAGACTGTCGTTGACAAAAACAACAAAATAAAGGTACCGCCAGACGAGCCAAAATATACTTTGCGTCGTATCTGGCTGAGCCAAAAGGAACGACAGGGTTATTACGACGGTTTTTCAAACGAAGGTTTATGGCCGCTTTGTCACATCGCCCATAACCGCCCGATTTTTAGAAAAGAAGACTGGGAACAGTATGAAAACGTAAATCAAAAGTTTGCCAATGTCATTGTTACCGAAACAAAAAACCACATCAAACCTATAATTCTAATTCAGGATTTCCATCTCTCATTAGTCTCTCGAATGGTCAAAAATCAAAAACCTAATGCCATATTGGCTATATTCTGGCACATTCCATGGCCAAATCCGGAATCATTCAGTATTTGCCCATGGAAAAAAGAAATATTAGATGGAATGTTGGGTGCCGATTTAATTGGTTTCCATACTCAGCTACACTGTAATAACTTTATTGAAACTGTAGGCAGAGAACTTGAATCTTTAATTGATTTTGAAAGATTTACAATTACTAGAAATAATCATGTTTCGCAAGTTAAGCCTTTTCCCATAAGTATTGCTTTCCAAAATGGTTATGGCGACTTTAAAACCACAGATTACAAGCATGAAGCCGAAAAACTCCTAAAGAATTTGGGTATTAAAACAAAATATATTGGGCTTGGTGTCGATAGGTTAGATTATACCAAAGGAATCCTCGAACGCTTAAAAGCGATTGAAATTTTCTTTATTAAATATCCTTCTTATAGAGGCAATTTAACCTTTATCCAAATAGGGGCACCTTCCCGAACTGAAGTATTAAAATACCGAGAATTCACCCAAGATGTAGAAAAGGAAGTAAAACGCATTAATAATCTTTTTAAAATAAGAGGTTGGGAACCAATTGTCCTTCTGAAAAAACATCACAGTCACGAAGAACTTCAGACTTTTTATAAAATGACAAATGTCTGCTTAGTAACCTCACTGCACGATGGCATGAATTTAGTCGCAAAAGAGTTCGTAGCAGCCAGAGATGATAAAAAGGGTGTATTAATTTTAAGCCAGTACACGGGTGCCTCAAGGGAACTTAAAGACGCGATAATTGTCAATCCTTATAATGGGGAACAAACTGCCCAAGCTATCAAAACTGCACTTGATATGGAGCCTGGAGAACAGAAAAAAAGAATGGGGGCAATGAGAGAAGTCGTTAAAAATTTTAATGTCTACCGCTGGTCTGCTGAACTTTTAAAAACGATTACAGAGCTGAATTAAAGATGGATTTGTACAATGATTTAGACAAAATCCTGGCGCTTGTCAAAAAGCATGCTACCAAAATTTTAATACTTGATTTTGATGGTACACTGGCCCCTATTAGAACTCATCCGCAAAAAGCCAATATTACCATAAAAACAAGAAATCTTTTGCAGAAACTTAGTAAAAAAAGGGGATTCTATATTGCAATTTTAAGCGGCAGGAAATTGCAAGACTTAAAAGCAAAAATCAAGCTTCCAAATATAATTTATGCCGGCAACCACGGTATTGAAACAGAAATTTATGGCAAAATTTATACATTCCCTATATCAAACAAAATACAATCATCCATATCAGAAATTGCCAAAAAGCTTGGAAAAATTATTGCCAAATTTGACAAGGCTTTTATTGAAGATAAAGGCTCTGTATTGGCTCTGCATTACAGGTTGGTTCACAAGCGAAATATTCCTAAACTACTGATACGATTTGACAAAATAATCAAGCCTTATATTAAAAATTCTGCAGTTTCTGTCACCCCGGGGAAAATGGTCTATGATATATGCCCAAATATAAACTGGCATAAAGGTGATTTTGCAAAATTTGTGGTTAAAATGCACACAACACTTTCAAAAACAAAACCACTCGTTATTTTTATCGGAGATGATAAAAGCGACGAAAATGTTTTTGAAAAACTTAAAGGGGCAATCTGTATCAAGGTCGGAACATGTATTAGTTCAACAAAAGCCAAATATAGCTTAAAAGATACTAAAGAGGTTTATAAATTCCTAAATTTAATAGGCGGAACTAGTAACCACGGGTGACGAGTTTGGCGGATTGCGGGAACCGCGACTCTAGACGAGATCCTTTCAGGAATATGCAAAGTACGCACTAATTAACGGAACAGTTCAGGAAAAAAGGGATATAATTCTCGCTTTTAACAAACAACTTTATATCAGAGACAGAAGCATAGTTTCCTCAAAAAGCTACTAAGTACATTCCTAAAAAAGCTCAACTGACGTGACTATCTTGCGACAGATAATGCAGTAGGCACTTGAGCTTGCTACTCGAGTTTCAGTCTCCAATTTCACTATATCATAGGGCCCCGGACAGCGAGGCTACGGTGAAACGCGTCCGTGTTCCATTGTCTCTCAGTTTGAGGGTAAAGTTAACTTTTTGCG